>VFQT010000351.1_pt1 | contig 69740 bp, 53 predicted proteins | sample 3512381 | NCBI WGS metagenome assembly VFQT01 (sample SAMN10412376, study PRJNA504923) | tailings metagenome | isolation source: Relicate 2 Philex TSF3 active mining site | place: Philippines: Tuba, Benguet | collected 2017-08-29
ATTAAGCCTGCCGCTAGCGTTCATCCTGAGCCAGGATCAAACTCTCCATTGTAAATAATGTAGAAATTGATTGCTCAATTTAATTTGTAAAATTTGCGTCTTACCTTACCTCTGATTGGTTATGCACCAATCATTTGAGTGTTACTGCTTTCCAAACTTTCAAAGATCTTTCAGCGTTTTGCGCTGCCCATTTTTTGAATGGGAGTGCAAAGTTAACTGCTTAATTTTATTTGACAAAATAATTTTTCAAAAAGTGATGAAAAATATTCTGGTAAATCGTTTTAAAGAACTCCGCTTTTTGTGTTGCGGGGTGCAAATATAGGACGCTTTTTTCATTCGTTCAAAATAAATTGATTCTATTTTTTAAGTTATTTCTGTAACCCTTTATCAGCAAGGGTTACAAGCGAAAAAAAATTAATGAAAATGTTTCGCTAACTGTTCTGGATAAAGAACTGCATCTAAATGCAAGCCATGTGCAGGTGCAGAAAAATCAGCAAGCTTACTGTCCATGGCATGTTTGATTTGTGTAAAATGATCAAGTGTCATTTTTCCACGGCCAACCTTAACCATAGTAGCAACAAGTGCTCTTACCATTCCCCGTAAAAATCTGTTGCCTTGAACGGTAAAAATCCAGCCATGAGCAGTACGTTGCCAGCAACAAGTTTCTATGTTACAGATATGGGTATATACCTGAGTTCTTCTTTTTGCATAACTCGTAAAATCATGCTCCCCTAGTATAGTTACTGCAGCACTATTTAGTAACGCTTCATTTAATGGATAAGGATAATACCATGCCCTGTCATCTAGAAAGGGATCTTTGGCTTCATATAAATGATATTCATATCTGCGGGCTATGGCATCAAATCTTGAATGACTTCCTTCGGGTACTTTATAAATCCCTTTCAATACAATATCCGGAGGAAGTATCGCATTCACATGATAAATAAACGCCTCTCCAAGTGATAATGCTGATTGAAAATGGAAATAGTTTAGCCTTGCATGTACACCCGCATCAGTTCTGGATGACCCTGTCAATGATAGCGGGGATCTTAAATAAATAGAAGCTGCCTTTTCCACTTCACCTTGAATAGTTGAAGCATTTTCCTGCACTTGAAATCCAGCGTAATTGGTTCCTTTATATCCTAAAGCAAGGAAATAGGTATGCATAGTAGAATGTGTTTATTCGGGCCGTTGTTTTAGCATTTCCCTAAATGACCTTTTACTACCCTCTTGCAATAGACTTTGTTCAAGTTCGCTGTATAGGGCTGGATCAGAAACCCATTTTCTAACTGTAGTAAAGAACAAGAGACGATTTTCCTCCTCCCAAAAAACAGTTCCCAATTCTTTAACCTGCCTGGTTGTAAAACATCGTTCAGCCATTGCTTTGAGGGCGATTGCTATTTGCTCATCTGATGAGGATGACTTTGACATTTTTCTTTGTACCTCTTTCACATCTTTGGGTAGGGCAACAGGATTTTTACATTCTGTTGAAACAATATTTTCTGCTGTATTACTGAGTGGAGAGAGTGATTGTTCTGACAGATTTACTTTCTTTTCAAGGCGTAGAGCAGATCGACTACTATCTATTTCGATTTTTTCAGGAGCAATTGACATCAGTGGTTTTTCTATTTCTATGAGAATAGTGTCCCACTTTTCTTTTGCATTTTTTTCAAAAAACGCAATACGGATTGATGTGCTATCATCTGATTGTACAATAGATCGTATTATACCCCAACTCTTAGGCTTAGGAGTCGCCTGTGGACTTTGCGGTTTTTTCGTTGGACCGCCACTAGAATTTGTCTTTGGACTGACCGCTACTTGTTTTGTTGGCGTTGTTGGTGTGTAGCTAGTTTTTTCAAGCAATGATTTATCACCAGTTGCATCTGCTAATAAATCTGCAAAACCTGCCGAAGAATTTCCTGAAACAGCAGAAAAAAGCTGAGGTGTTACCGCCCCACCTGCAATCATTCCCGAACCGGCTCGATCAATCAACACCCAACCTTTCCCTTCATCCTGTTTAAGCAAAAATCCTCGATCACGATCCAGTCCATTCACTTTAAAAGACACCTCGGGATATAATTTATTTGGAAAACCAATAATGAAATCAATTTCCTTTGCCGTCAATTTGGACAAAATAAGAAACCCAGATGCTGTTGAAGAATAAGCCTCACTACCTCTTTTGATGTAAAATGGCTGTTGACCATCTGCTTCAATAAAGAGATAATGTTGCGCATTGAGCAAGGAGATTATCCCTAGCTGAAAAATAATAAGGAATAAGATAGATTTTAGGTTTCTCAATCGCATTGCTCAAAATTATCAAAAAGATTGCTCAAATGACTTATGTTTTTGCCATTCGTGTAATTAAAAAATGAGAAGAGCTGCGTTATGATATCTTTGAAGCCTAAATGTTAAATATGAGAAAACTTACTTTATTCCTTGTAACAATTATGCTGACCAGCTTATCGTTAGCACAAGAAAAACTACAAACAGATAGTAGCTGGAAGAAAACACCACGTTATACGCAAGACCGTATCAATAATCTAGTTCACACAAAATTAGATGTGAAGTTCGACTATACGCAGTCGGCTTTATACGGAAAAGCATGGGTAACCCTCACTCCACACTTCTCTCCTACCGAAAAACTGACCCTCGACGCAAAGGGTATGGAGATTAAAAAACTAGGATTAATAAAAAACAATGTATTTCAATCTCTACCCTATACTTATAACAACGAACAAATAGCTATTCAACTCGATAAAACTTACAAGAAAGGCGAAAAGTACACGGTCTATGTCGAGTATACTGCAAGGCCTGATGACTATGAAAAACAATCGGGCAGAGATCCGATGCTTGGCACAAAAGGTTTGTTTTTTATCAACCCAAAAGGTGAAGACAAGAATAAACCTATTCAAATATGGACACAAGGAGAAACTGAGTCCAATTCTGTTTGGTTTCCAACAATCGACCAAACCCAACAAAAAACAACACAGGAACTGTATATGACTGTTCCTGCAAAATATGTTTCACTCAGCAATGGAAAATTAATGAGTCAAAAGATAAATAAAGATGGAACAAGAACAGATTATTGGAAAATGGACCTCCCCCATTCTCCATATCTCTTTTTTATGGGCGTTGGAGATTATGCAGTCGTAAAAGACAGCTGGAGAGGAAAAGAGGTAAGCTACTATGTTGAGCCTGAATATGGTCCTGTCGCCAAAAAAATCTTTGGCAATACGCCAGAAATGATGACCTATTTTTCAAAACTCACTGGTGTAGAATATCCTTGGGTTAAATATAGTCAGATGACCGCAAGAGATTATGTTGCAGGTGCCATGGAGAACACAACAGCTACGCTACATCAAGAATATGCACAGCAAGATGCTAGAGAACTCACAGATGAAAACAGATGGGAGGGTACAATTGCACACGAATTGTTTCACCAGTGGTTTGGAGATTATGTTACTGCAGAAAGCTGGAGTCACCTCACAGTTAATGAATCTTTTGCAGATTATAGCCAAACACTTTGGAACGAATACAAATATGGAAAAGACGCTGGTGATGCAGAAAACTTCAGTGGCATGAGAGCTTACTTGTCTGGTGATAATGCAAAAAAGGATTTGGTTCGTTTTTATTATGCCGACAGAGAAGATATGTTTGACGCAGTGAGCTATTCAAAAGGAGGCAGGATCTTACATATGCTAAGAAACTACTTGGGAGATAGTGCGTTTTTCAAAGGATTAAATCTATACCTCACTACAAATAAGTTCAAATCAGCTGAAGCCCACCACTTGCGTCTTGCACTGGAAGAAGTCAGCGGAAAAGATTTAACCTGGTATTTCAACCAATGGTATTTTGGCAACGGACATCCTAAGTTAGACATTAACTACAGCTATCAGTCAGAGAAAAAACAAGTAATGGTTGTTGTAAAACAAACACAGAATACTGGCAAAATTTTTAGAATTCCCACTCACATAGACATATACAATGGTAAAGAGAAAACAAGAAATAGGGTGTGGATTGAAAATGCAGTTGACACCTTTTATTTCCCCAACGCATCAAAACCTGATTTGATTAATTTCGATGGAGATAAAGTATTACTCTGCGAGAAAAAAGAAAATAAAAACCTCGATAACTATATCCATCAATATTATTATGCCGGTAATTACATGGACAGAAGAGAGGCTATCGATTTTTGTGGAAGAAAATTAGATGATCCTAAAGCAAGGGCTATGATTTTAGATGCCATTTCAGATCCCTATCATGGCTTAAGAGGATTAGCATTATCAAAAATTGATTTAAAGAAAGACATACAAAAAGAAACTTTTGAGAAAAAGATTGCATCGCTTGTAACAACAGAAAAAAACCGACCGGTCAAAGCAAGTATGCTTAATGCTCTAAGCAACACCAATAACAAAGACTATGTTAAACTCTATCTTTCATTGGTAAACGACTCATCTTACTCCGTATCAGGTGCAGCTTTAATTGCCTTGAGCAAAGTGGACTCACTAGCAGCATTACAAGAAGCAACCAAGCAATCAAAAACAGTAACAAAAGGCGACTTAGATGTTGCAGTCAATAAAATCCTTATTGCCGCAGGTAATGAAGAAATTTTCACTAAACTAACTTCTAAATTTTCTTCACTTGGGCTTTCGAATGACAAATTCATGTTGATGCAACAAATTGCTGATATGGCCGGTAGTATGAAAAACAATGATCGTATCAAAACATCAATCGACTTGATCATTGACTTCAGAAATGAAATTCCAGCATCTGTAAAAGAGCAAGTCAATCCTTACATCAATGGATTCATTTTGCAAGGCATCATGAACAAATTGAAAGCAAATGGGAATACTGAAATGGCAAATTATCTTGAAAGCAAAATGAAATAAGTACGCTTATAATGTAAGCTGATAAGCCATTACTGTATTTTTATAAAAAGTAGGCACGTAAACAATCTTCTTTTTTTTATCATACCCGAGGTCGGCAGCGCTAATCTGCTGACCTCTTGTATCAAGCAAGAGTTTTTTCTCCCCCTTGAGGTTAACATGATAAATGGTACCTGACCATCCTGATATTAAAAAGTTTTCATTATCAATTGGCTCAATACCATCAGTTCCTCCTTCTAATCCATCAACAATTAATATTTTCTGCTTGTCTTTTGTCACTTTGTAAAATCCTCCTGCATCAACAAAGTATAACGTTCGATCGACAAACAATACACCATTGGGACCTTTTAATCCATCTATATATAAAGAGGCATTAAGTTTTAATCCATCAATCATGTGTATCTTTTTGGTTTTTGAATCAGATACATAAATATTTCCACGTTTATCGACTGTCAAGTCATTCAAGGCTTGCGCACCTTCGATATATATTTTCTTTACTATTTGAGCCCTAACTGGTTCGATGATTACAACAGAATCAACATCTGCCACAATTAGAAAATCTTGAAACATCCCCATCCCTTTAGGCGCATGTAAACCAGTCACCCAATATGGACTCAATATTTTACCAGAAGCGGTTAGTATTGAAATAGATCCACGTCCATCTTTGTCCCACGCCCCCTTACCTTCAATATTCGAAACATATATCTTCCCTGTTTTCTCATCATGGTACACCGACTCTGGCACACGTAAAGTCGAATCACTTGTCCATAACAAATTCAGACTTTGTGCTTTAGATTGTGAACTGACAATAACTAAAAGCAAAAAAGTGGTTAGTACATTTTTCATGTGTAAAAATTTTAAGCATTAACGTTCAACATCAAACGCTGTAATATCCATTGACAAAGATTGACCGCTGATAATTTCATCTATCAATTTACCTGAACCTGCTGCCAGAGAAATTCCAAGCATAGCATGCCCACCTGAAATAACCAGGTTATCATATTTTGAATGCCTACCCAAATACGGTAAACCATCCGGACTCAAAGGTCTTAGCCCGTACCATACTTTATCTAGCGAAGGAAAACTAACTGGTAAATTTGGAAAATAATTTTTGGCAGCCTTATAAATGGACTCTACTCGTTTGGTTAACATTTTTGACTCCATTCCACTGATCTCCATTGTTCCACCCATTCTCAAATCATTTCCCATGGGCGTCATGGCTACCCTATCATCAACCAAAATAGAAGGATAATGCAAATTTCTTTCAACTTGTTCAAAGGTCATACTGTATCCTTTTCCTGCTTGTAACAGCATATCAATGTTCAAATCTTTTAATATAGAAGAAAGCCAAGAGCCTGTTGCGACTACAATCTCATCTACACTAAAATCCCCTTTATCAGTCAATACTTTAGTTACTTTCCTACCCTGCTTTTCAAAGCCTGTTATGGTTGTTGACAATTGAAAAACAACACCGCTTTTTTCTAAAAACTGATGCAAAGTGCGCATTAATTCACCTGGATGAAGATGAGCATCCATCGGATAGAGCACTCCCCCCCTTACATCTACTTGTACATCAGGCTCCAAATCCTGTATCTCTTTTGCACTCAATACTTGTGTTTCAATATTGAAAGCTGCTGCTTCATGTGCTAACTCAATTTCATGTTTCTCTGTGGTTGCTGATTTGTACAACATCAAACAACCTTTTTCTTGCATATGAAATGGATTACCTAAATCTTCACTCATCTCAGTTGTAAGCTTTCTACTCAATTGGAGAATCGCATGGAGAGGAGGTATATTCTTATCCATTGTAGACTTTCCAGAACGTTTCCAAAAAGTCAATCCCCATTTAATCAAATCCATGTCTAATCTTGGCTTGATATAAAATGGTGATGTGGAACTCAGCATCCATTTTAAACCCTGGGCAATAATTCCTGGCGATGCAAGTGGCATAAAATGACTGGGACATATATAACCAGCATTTCCAAAGGAAGTTCCCTCTTTTAGATTACCCTGATCAATGATTGTAACCTCATGTCCAGATTTATTCAAATAATATGCTGTACATAATCCTATTACTCCACCTCCTGCTACTATAACTTTTGCCATTTAGTTTCTTATGTATTTATATGATCCAAGTAAAAATATCATTTTTTACTTGTAGTATTGTCTCCAGCTCAGGAAAGCCTTCTAAAATTCCAAATGCAATACTTCACCGGCCTTCACTTGCCATGTCTGTTCTTTATACCGGACAGTTGTTGCATTTTGATGCTCCCCTTTTATTAAGGCCTTTTTTAATCTGCCCTCCTTCCAGCTAATATTAACCGTAAATCCTCCTCTAGCCTTTAATCCAGTAATGTAACCAGAGTTCCATTCAACAGGCAAGGCAGGCAATAAATTAATTTCTCCATCATGACTTTGCATAAGCATTTCAATTATGCCGGAAGTCGCCCCGAAATTACCATCTATCTGAAATGGTGGATGTGCGTCCATCAAATTTGGATAGGTACCGCCACCAGCAATTTTAATTTCATTTTTATCTGCAGGATAGTATGCAAGAATTGTTTTTAACGCATCATATGCCCTTTCAGGATTTTGTAACCTGGCCCACAAATTTATTTTCCAGGCGATGGACCAACCTGTACCATTGTTCGTTCTCAACAAAAGTGATTGCTTAACTGCCTGTGCTAATGCTGGCGTCTTTTTCAACGTAATGGAAGTACCTGGATATAGACCAAACAAATGTGATATATGCCTGTGTTTGGGATCTTCATCCTCCCAATCGTAATACCATTCCTGCAAATTGCCTTTTTTACCAACTCTATATGGATGCAGCTGTGGCAATACCTGTTTTATTTGATTGGTAACTTCATCATCCATTTGTAAAACAACTGCTGCATCTAAGAGATTTGCAAATAATTCTCTAATCATTGCAAGATCAGCTGTTCCACCAAACAATACGGCACCCTTCAATCCATTTTCTGTGACAAAGACATTCTCAGGTGATGTAGAAGGTGCTGTCACCCATTTTCCATATTCATCTTTGACAAGAAATTGAAGACAAAAAACAGCAGCTTGTTTAAGAATGGGATAGGCATCATTTTTTAAGAATGCTGTATCTCGCGTAAATAAAAAATGTTCCCACAGATGTGTTGAAAGCCAGGTGCCCCCCATAGTCCAGTTGGCCCATACAGGATCACCCTTGCCAAAATCACCAACAGGATTACTCATGGCCCAGATGTCGGAATTATGATGAGCTACCCAACCATCCATTCCATAAAAACTATTTGCACTAACCTTACCTGTACTATTGAGGTTTTTGATGAACCCAAAAAGCGGAGTATGAAACTCACTGAGGTTGGCCGTCTCAGCAGGCCAGTAATTCATCTCTGTGTTAATATTGATGGTGTAGTTGCTGCTCCAAGGTGGTCGAACCTGTTCGTTCCAAATACCTTGTAGATTCATGGGCACATCAGGTGTTCTTGATCCACTGATCATGAGGTAACGACCATACTGAAAATATAAAGCAATCAAATCTTGATCATTGGAACCAGCGGCAAATAATCTTAAACGCTCATCAGTTGGCAATTTTCTTTGCTCGAGTTGGTTTAAGCTAAAACGAACACGATCATAGTAAGTTGAAAAGTCATTTTCATGACTTGTACTAATTACAGGATAAGTTTTACCAACAAGTTGCTCAACAGGCTTTACAACTTCATTCAACTCATTCTTTCCAGCTGTCGAAGGATTTTTATCAAACCCATTGAAACTGGTCGCCATACTTACATAAAGTATAACTGAAGTTGCATTGTTTACCACTAAACGATTGTTTGAAGTGGATACTCGACCATCCGTTTCAAAAACCCCAGCATCTGCAACAAAACGCATTGAATTTGCAGAATCGTATAGTACTGCATTTTTCACATTTCCCAAATAGGATGGTTGAGCAACAGAAGGTGCCAGACCTTGCATCCGTAATCTGTTCTTAAATGGAAGAAAGGCCCCCAGCTCAGCCTCGGTCTTATAATGTAGCAGGCTATTAAATCCAATATTAAGATTTAATTTATTCTTGCCTGAGGCAGTCAGGCTAATTAGCATTAGCTGATCGGGATAGGATACAAAAACTTCCCTCGTATAACTTGTTGAATCAGCTTCAAAATTAACATGGTGCTTTCCTGCACTAAAATCTAGCCACCTGTTATAATGAGATGCACCCTGTATACCAAAATCAATGTATAAATTACCAAGCGGTGCATAAGATGATGAATACTTTCCCTGAATGAATCTTGTCAAGCTATCGGCTTTTTTATAATCACCAGCAAACAACGCTTTTCGAATAGCAGGTAAATGTTCCTTTGCAGCAGGATTCATATTGGGATCTACAGGATAACCTGACCACAATGTCGCTTCATTGAGCGAAATCCGTTCTTGAGCAATCCCGCCATATACCATACCTCCCATTCTTCCATTGCCGACAGGTAAAGCATCTTCAAAAAATTGAGCGGGTTTATTGTACCAAATGCGATCCGAGTAAATATTTTGTGCAAACAACAATTGAGTCGACAACAAAAAAAGCAGCAGCATGAAATTTCTCATCATCAATTGTTATATCACCTGGAATCCATGTGCGTAAGGATCATCAGATGGGTCAATAGAAATAATATTGTGTCCATAAATTTTTGCCCATCCTTCAATAGAAGGTCGCATAGCTGGTTTTCCTGCAACAGTTGTCTCCTCTTCAATGCGACCAATAAACTTACTGCCAATAATACTTTCGTGAATAAAGGTGTCGCCCTTTTTCAATTTTCCTTTAGTATACCATTGCGCCATCCTTGCGCTTGTCCCTGTACCACAAGGAGAGCGATCAATCGCTTTGTCGCCATAAAATACAGCATTCCGTGCAGTAGAAGATGGATCAATTACAGAACCACACCATAGAATATGCGAGCAAGAGTGAATAGTTGGATTTTCAGGATGAACAAAACTGTATTTATCATTGATGTTTTTCCGCAATTGACGCGCCATGCTTATCAACTGATCCGCTGAGAAAAATTCAAGTCCCTTAAAATTTTCTTGCACATCAACAATAGCATAAAAATTACCACCATAGGCGACATCTACAGTTATATTTCCTAAACCCGGACACTCAACTTCCAGATCGGTCTGATCCAAATAACCTGCCACATTGGTCAGTTTCACTGATGTCACTTTATTATGCTCAACTGTGTAATCAATTTCAACTAATCCTGCTGGCGCCTCCATCCTGATTTTACCAGCATGCTTAGGCTTCACCAGTCCACATTCAATGGCAGCTGTAATTGTTCCAATCGTACCATGTCCGCACATGGGAAGACATCCACTTGTTTCAATAAATAAAACCGCAAAATCATTTTGAGGATCATGTGGCGGATACAAAATACTGCCACTCATCATGTCGTGTCCGCGTGGTTCAAACATCAATCCCTTTCGAATCCAGTCGAATTCCCGTAAAAAATGTTGTCGCTTCTCGCTCATGTTATTTCCATCTAGGGCCGGACCACCAGCAACAACCAATCTTACAGGATTACCACAAGTATGTGCATCTACACATTCAAAAACATGACCTGTAGTATGGTGCTCAATACGGGAGAGAGGAAGAGAAAGGGGATTTGTTGCCATGATGATACAAATTAAATAAAATGAACGAAATTGGAGGTGCAAATCAGCTGGATATGGAAACATACGGAAAGATTTTATTGATTGCTATGCCGATTTTTTTAATCCTGGTATTGTTGGAAAAATGGTATGGCTGGAAAACAGGAAAAGATACAGTAAGGGTTATGGACATGATATCGTCATTATCGTCTGGCGTTACTAATGTAACAAAGGACGTACTCGGACTAAGTATTGCAATTATAAGCTATGATTGGATGTACCGCAACCTAGCTATGATGCAAATTGAAGAAGGTATCTGGGTATATGTTATTGCATTTATTGCGCTTGATTTTTCAGGATACTGTATTCACCGAATACAACACACAACAAATATTTTCTGGAATGCGCATATTGTTCACCACAGCAGTGAAGAGTTCAATTTAGCCTGTGCATTACGACAGAGTATATCCGTGTTTTTCAGAATCTTCACTTTCTTTCTTTTACCAGCTGCATTGCTAGGCGTACCAGGTAATGTGATTGCAATTGTTGCCCCCCTTCACTTGTTTATTCAATTCTGGTACCATACGCAATTGATTGGAAAGATGGGATTCTTGGAAAAAATTATTGTGACGCCCTCTCATCATCGTGTACATCATGCCATTAATCCAGAGTACATCGACAAAAACTATTCTCAGGTGTTTATCATATGGGACAAACTATTTGGTACGTTTCAGGAAGAGCAAGATCATATCCCACCTGTCTATGGCATAACAAGACCAGTTGCTACATGGAATCCAGTTAAAATTAATTTTCAACATCTATCTCTTTTGATTAGCGATGCATGGAGAACAAAAAACTGGGAAGACAAACTCAAAATCTGGTTTATGCCAACGGGTTGGAGACCAGCCGATGTTGCTGAAAAATATCCAGTATATAAAATAGAAGATGTTTATCACTTTGATAAATACAACCCAACAAGCAGCAAAGCTTTGCAGACCTGGTCGCTTATTCAGCTTTTCTTGCTGCTCCTTTTCATTTCTTATTTATTTGCCAACATTGCTGCTATAGGTAGTCCGGGTATCTTCTTATACGGACTATTCATTTTTGCTTACATCTATTCGATGACTGAATTAATGGATGGCAATCCATTGGCTTATATTTGGGAAGGACTTAAGTTTATGATTGGTGTGTATTTACTTTATACAACTAATGGATGGTTTGGTGCTGAAAAACTATTTGTCTTCATCCCACACCTGATCTTTGCTTATTTATTGGCGGCAATGTATCTATCAATTAGTTTATCCATTAAACGCAAAGTCAGTGTTCCTTCTGAAAGCAGGGTATCGTGAAACTTCCTGACGTCAAATTTATCACCAAGTGCCAATTCAGCGCGCTTACGCAATTCTTTGATTTTAAGTTCACCCATTTTATATGCTAGTGCTTGACCAGGCCATGCTATATAACGATTGACTTCTGTATTGACTTCATGCATTGATAAAGCTGTATTATCGGCCAAGTAATCAACAGCCTGCTGACGTGACCATCCTTTTGCATGTACACCTACATCAATAACCAATCTGCATGCCCTCCACATATCATAGGTAAGTTGTCCGAATCTACTATATGGATCTTTGTACAACCCTATTTCATATCCCAACGATTCAGCATACAATCCCCATCCTTCACCAAATGCATTCACATATAGATTTCTTCTGAATGTTGGCAAGTTTTCCAATTCTTGCGTTAATGACATTTGTAAGTGATGGCCAGGTACAGCTTCATGTAAGGTCAGTGCCTCAAGTGTATACAATGTTCTTGATGGAAGATTATACAAATTCACCCAATAATTCCCCGCTCTTGTACTTTTGATTGGAGCTGGCGAATACCTACCTGCAGTATAAGTTGGTGCGATTGCTTCTGGCACTGGTTCTACACCATAAGGCTGTCGTGGTAAGCGGCCAAACAACATAGGAAGCTTGCCATCAATTTTTTTTGCGATATATGAAGCCTCTTTCATCAGCTCCTCTCCTGTCTTGGGATAAAACTTAGGATCTGTTCTCAACATTTGAATGAATGATTTCATATCACCCTTAAAACCAACATCATCCTTTACCTTGTACATAGCGGCTTTGATTCTTGCAACCTCCTGCAATCCAATATTAAAAACAGAATCATAGCCTAGGTCTGTTGTTGTAAAATGCGCAACGCGATCCTGATAAAACACTAGACCATCTGGAAAATGCAAAACACCCGGTTGCTTTGGCGCATTAGGGAGATACTCCTGCTCAAAAAACTGTTTAACCGCTTTGTAGCTAGCAACAGCTTTATTCATGACGACATCCTTTGCCCAAGGCAAAATTTGTTGCCATTCATTTTCTGAAATGGATGAAGGCTTTTTGGCAAAAGGTTTCCAGAATACAGATTGTTCTGGTTGCTGCACAATATGCACCTCATACGTATTGTTGAAGCTTTTCACCACATCATAGGGTTGTGCAATACCTGTTTTCAATCCAATCCTCATTAAGGCAAAATGCTCTTCCATGTATCTTGGAATATCCCTCAAGCGGTTGAGGTAATCTTCAACATCTTTTTGATTTCTAAATGTAACATTCGCTATCCCCGTAATATTCGTATGAAATCCTCCTTCTGATAAAATAGGATTTAAATATGCTTTGAAGCGGTAATCTGATATATCGTCTTCAAAACTGTACAACAACAGTTCAGCATTGATTTCATCTTCAAAGGATAATTCTGCTTTATTGATGCTTCGAATTTCTTTATCCAGTTGTAGAAAAAAATCATACCTCCTTTTTGCTTCTGCTTCCCCATGAAGACCCAATGGTAAATTACTCATGGAGTCGATCTTTCTCTCTTCATTATTAAATGCTGCAATTTTCTTCATTGCTGCTCGTAAAACAGGATGAGCAGGCTCTGGTGCCTGTTGTGCGTAAGAAAATTGAAAAGCAAAGAGCGCAACAAAGAGTATTAATTTATTCATTATTCAATAATTCTATTGATCAATAACGGGTTTTCTGCTTTTAATTCATCCGGGAGCAACTGATCGGGAAAATTTTGAAAAGCGACTGGCCTTGCAAAACGTTTAATAGCATCTGCACCAACAGAAGTAAATCTTGCATCTGTTGATGCAGGGAATGGTCCTCCGTGTTGCATAGCAATACAAACTTCAACACCAGTAGGAACCCCATTCATGATTAACCTTCCACATTTTGATTTGACAATATCTACAATTGCTTCATGGGTAATAAGCTCAGATGTACTGGCGATTAAGGTAGATGTTAATTGCCCTTCCATAATTTCTGCTACACGCTTCATTTCTGCATAATCATTACAGATAACTATAATCGAAAACGGTCCGAAAACTTCTTCTTTAAGTGTTGGGTTAGATAGAAAATTCGAAGCTGTAACGGTGACAACAATTGCCTGTGAATTATCTTTCGACAATTGCTGTACATGATCAGAATTTACCTTCACCCCTTTTTGACCAATTGCCCGCTTGGCTTTCTGCTCATAGGCTTGTGCTATACCCGTATGCAGCATCTTACCCGGTATTGTGGAAGAAATTCTTTCCGCTAATTGTTCTATAAATTTTACCAAATAAGGTGAATCTATTCCAACAATAATTCCAGGATTGGTACAAAACTGACCAACACCTAACGTAATTGAATCAGCCAGCATATTGGCATAACTACCCGGATCTCTTGCTAATTCTTCATTAAACAAATAAACTGGATTAACGCTACCCATCTCAGCAAATATCGGTATTGGTTCTTTTCGCTGATTGGCCCAATTAAACAATGCCATACCACCAGAATAGGAACCTGTAAACCCTACAGCTTTGGTGTATTCATTTTTCACCAATGCCTCACCTATTGCAAAAGAAGCGCCATGAAGGTGAATAAATAAATCCTTTGGCATACCCAATGAAGCAATTGCTTTATCGATAGCACCAGCTACCATAGCTGATGTTTCTGGGTGTGCAGGATGTGCTTTCACCACTACAGAACAACCTGCTGCTAAAGCAGAGGCAGTGTCACCTCCTGCTGTTGAATATGCATAGGGGAAATTACTTGACCCAAAAACGACAACAGGACCAAGCGGTATCATCATTTTCCGAATATCTGGCCTGGGTGGTACTTTATCTGGTATAGCCAAACAAATTCTGGCTTCCAACCAATCTCCTTTTTCACAGGCATCAGCATAACTGTTCAACTGAAAAATTGTCCTTCCCCTTTCACCTTTTAATCGCGCTTCGGGTAAATTGGTCTCTCTCATTGTAGTTTGAATCAATGTATCACCCAAACCTTCAATTTCTTTTGCGATAGTTCGCATCAATTCCGCGCGTTGCTTGATAGAATATTTTTTAAACGCATTGTAAGCAGTGAAAGAGCGATGCATTGCATCACTTACTTCATTTAGGGTAGCATCTTTAAACATGAAAATAAATTGGGCACTTATTAATGATATTTATTAAAGTGTTGGTCGGTTTTTAATACCGTGTTGTATAATTTTCAAAATACGTTCACGTTCTGCTCCTTCTAATGGAAGTCGTGGTGCACGAACATATTCAGAACCAATACCAGTTTGAGTTGCAGCTAACTTGATGTATTGCACTAATTTAGGATGGATATCCAATTCAAGCAATGGCATAAACCATCTGTAAATCTTGATGGCTTCGTCTAGTTTACCTGCTTTGACCAAATTATACATTACCACTGTTTCTTTAGGGAAAGCGTCAACCAAACCTGCAACCAATCCATCCGCACCGAGTGCCAGTTCTTCTACAGTTAATGTATCAACACCACATAGAATGGCAAATCGATCATTAAATCTATTTTTCAATCTAGTAACATTTGTAACATCTCTGGTAGATTCTTTCAAGGCATTGATATTAGGGACTTCAGCTAATTCAGCGAACATATCCAGTGTTACTTCTATTTTATAATCGACTGGATTGTTGTAGATCATAACCGGCAAGTCCATACTCGTTGCGACAGCTTTAAAAAAAGTAACCGTTTCTCTGTCGTCTGATTTATAACGCATGGGAGGAAGCAGCATTAAACCACTTGCACCCCATTCTTTTGCCAATTTAGCCTGGCGGACTGCCTCCTTAGTTGAACCTTCAGCAATGTTCATGATCACTGGCAACTTTCCTGCGAGATAGTTTACTGAAAATTTAACGAGTGTTTCTTTTTCAGCAAGTGTAATTGTACTAGCTTCTCCTAAAGATCCACCTATAATGATTCCACTTACACCCGCATCTACTTGCGCTTTTAAATTGATTTCATAAATATTGAGATCTAATTCATCGTGTTCATTAAAGGGTGTCAATAATGCCGGGAAAACACCTTTCCATTGAAAAGAAGCCATAGTTGTTGTTTTTTCAAACTTAATAAAAATAAAGCAGTCTAAATAGTCTAAATAACCATTCATATAAATGAAGTGCAAATTCTTTTAATAGCATTAATAAGTAGTTATCTTTAGTACTCATTTAGTCGAGGAAAAGTTGACAGAACAGGAACTCATTTATCGCTTAAAAGAGGGCGATGGCATTGCTTTCAAATATTTAGTTGAGACCAGACAAACTTTGGTCCATAATACAGTATTGGGCTTTTTACAAAGTACAGAAGATGCAGAGGATGTAACCCAGGATGTTTTTATCAAAGTATTTGAGTCCATACAGCAATTTAAAGGGGAGTCGGCATTATCAACATGGGTTTACAGAGTGGCTGTAACCAGTGCCTTAGAATTTATACGAAGAAAAAAAAGAAAAAAAAGGTTCGGATTTTTAAGTCCCATTTTGGGTGAGGACAATGAACCTACGCTCGATTTACCTGATTTTCACCACCCAGGGGTGCAGCTAGATAACAAAGAAAAAGCTTCAATTTTATTCAAATCCATAAAAGAACTTCCTGAAAATCAGCAGATTGCATTTATATTAAACAAAGTTGAAGGTCTAAGTTATCAAGAGGTGGCAGAAATTATGAAAACCAGTTTATCTGCAGTCGAATCCCTACTGCACAGGGCAAAGACCAATCTTAGAGAAACCTTAAAAAAAAGAAACAACTTAAATGAGTAGCGCAATAACCTTCACAAAAAAACATCTAAATTAGAGTATAGACATGAAAGCTAATTTTACAACAGAAGAAATCTTAAACAGTTTGGACGGCATTCAACGTGCTGAACCAGCTCCATTCTTCTATACAAGAGTGCATGCCAGGCTGCTTGAAAACCAGAACAGTCCGGTTTTAAGCGCTTTTAGGTTAATAACCCGCCCATCTTTTGTTATGGCCATCGTCATGCTGATAGTATTTGTAAATGGATACCTCATGTACAACCGCTCTATGGAACAACAGAACCAAGATGAAATTGGTCAAACAATTGCCGCAGAGTACGGAAGACAGAGTACCATTAACCCTTACGAACTAAATGAAGCTCCATAATGAGTCAGACAAAATACAAATGGATGGTCTTTTTGGTGATCATATTACTAATGAGTAATATGGTGCTTGCTTTTTTCCTCTTCTTTGCAAATGATAAAAAACCAAGGAAAAGGGAGAGTGCAGAAGACTGGGCTATGAAAATTTACAATGAGATAGGTTTAGATACAACACAGATTGAAATTTTCAAAAAAGAAAAAGACGAGTATTTCAACACCATGCGCCCAGTTTGGAATGAAAACAGGCAGGCCAAAGAAAATCTATACAAACAACTTTCTTCCAATACTTCAGATAGTTCGGTATTAAATTTATTATCACAAATAGAAAAAACGAATCACTTTTCGGATTCATTCACTTTCGTCCATTTTGTGAAATTGAGAACACTTTGTACTCCTGAACAGCAAGTAAGGTTCGATACCATTATGCCTAAATTGGTGTTGAAACAAAGAGGCCGGAGATAGACTTTATCTCATTACTTTTTTAATTGCATTTTCAACCAATGGTTCAAGCACTTTGTACCCATCAATAGTTGGATGCACTCCGTCGTTTGCATAAATTGCTTTCATTCCCTTCTGTTCATCTACTACCGCTGAATACAAATCAAGATATAGAACCCCTTCTTTTGTAGCATAATCTTGTAATGCTGTATTTAACGCTATTACTTTATCTGCAGGTTGAAGAGCCGGTCTCCAGATAAATTTGTTTGCTGGAAGAACTGAACACAGAACGACTTTAATCTTGTTTGCTTTGGCGAGTTGAACGATTGATTTGATGTTGTTTAAGGTTTTTTGCTGATCATAAGTTCCTGCATTTTCGGCAATATCATTGATGCCTGCCTTCAAAACCAACACATCTGGCTGCAATTCAACAACATCACCTTGAAAACGAAGTAGCATCTGAGCAGTAACTTGACCGCTTATACCCCGATTGAAATAAGGTTTGTCTTGAAAGAATTCAGGTCTTGCAACTGACCAACCTTCAAAAATAGAGTTTCCTAAAAAGACTACTCTTTGCTCCCCTTTATGTTTTGGCAACACTCCACTGTTTTGATTAGCATACTTATTAAAATTTGCCCAATCAATCCAACCTTGATCTAATTTATTTTGTGCAGACACTGAAATACTAATTAGGTTACATAATAGAAAAACTGCGGTTTGATGAATACGCTTCATGTTAATTATTTTGGTTGCATACGCAAAGAGGCGTCTATACGAATAGTTTCACCGTTGATGTACGGATTTTCGATAATGTGAGCTACTAATTTAGCAAACTCTAATGGTTTACCTAATCGTTTTGGATTTGGGATATTTGCTGCTAAAGATACTTGAGCCTCTTGAGGAAGTTCATCGACCAATGGCGTATGAAACACACCAGGCGCAATAGCATTTACACGAATACCCAAAGACGCAAACTCCCTTGCAGCAGGTAATGTCATCCCTACTATACCTGCTTTTGATGCAGCGTAAGCAGTTTGTCCGATTTGGCCTTCAAATGCAGCAATTGATGCTGTTGAAATAATTACTCCTTTTTGTCCGTCTTCATCTGCAGGACATTTTGCCATTTTTTCAGCAGCGAGACGCAACATATTAAAACTCCCAACTAAATTGATATCAATTATTTTTTGAAAAAAATCAAGAGGCATTAATCCATTTTTACTCATGACTTTTGAAGGGGTTGCAACACCCGCACAATTCACCAAGACGCTAGGTAATCCAAATTCTATTTCTAAACGATTAAAAAAATCTGTTGCTAGAGAAGCATTAGTAACATCAAGTTGATAAGCAGCTGCTCCAATTGATGCAGCATACGCTCGCGTTTTTTTATCATCAATATCAACTATGGCTACACGCATCCCTTTTTCAACCAAATATTTAGCAGTTGCAGCTCCCAATCCTGAAGCACCACCTGTTACTACAGCCACCTTATTTTCAAATTGCATAATTGGTAAAATTTAGAATTCAAATTAACACAAATCAATTACCCATACAATTCAAAATGGATGGCATCTTTTGTAATACCTAGTGCCTGAATTTTTTGACGCGCATCCGTTATCATATCTTTCCAACCGCACAAAAAGAATTGAGGGTTATCCTTAGGATCTAGTAATAATTGTTGGTACACCCCATGTACATAACCAATACAGAGCCCTTCAGCGACTTGCTCTTCTCTGGAAAAAGTTGGAAAATAATGAAAACCTGGCAGCTTTTGTTTTAAGTCCATCATCTCTTCCAAGTATAATGCATCGGGACATTTTCGAGTTCCATAAATAAGGAAGATTTCTTTATGAGGGATGTTGTTGTGATGAATATGCTGAAGCATAGATCTGAACGGCGCAATACCCGTGCCGGTACAAATCATGAATAAATCAGTAGTGATAGGATCAGGCAATACAAAATGGCCTTGGGGACCACGCACAGGAAAGCATGTACCGACATTAGCTTCATTGAAAAGATAATGTGTACCAAGCCCCCCTTCCATCAACACAATAATTAACTCAACCACATTAGTATGATCAGGAGCAGATGCAATTGAATAGCTCCTCCATCTTTTATTGGGCTGTTCATGTATAGGAAGATCAAGTGTTATGAATTGTCCTGGTACAAATTCAAATTTTTCTACTTCATCAATCCTGATCCAAAACCTTTTGGTGGTTGCAGTTTCATTTTCAATTTTGATAATCTGGCCATTTCGCCATGGTTGTGCAGCCATATAGATTGATTTGGTGAGTAGAAATTAATCTCACCATAATTTACCCTTTTTTAATGATACAACCAATTTACAAGCATCCACCAGAGCGGATGCGTACAATTATCAGAATATAAAATGTATATGTAAAACATAAATAAAAAAGGGGGAATCAAATGACTCCCCCTTTGTAGCGAGATCGGGAGTTGAACCCGAGACCTTCGGGTTATGAATCCGACGCTCTAACCACCTGAGCTACCTCGCCTTGTTGTTAAGGGTTGCAAAAATAAAGATAAACGCGATGAAAACAAAATTGACTAAACGCAATAAAAAATGATTAAAATCATCCGAAATCTCAATTTTTGTCATTTTTATATATATTCGAAACAGAAATCTTTACAGCTTTAAAGCCTGATTAGTTCGCGTCTGTTATTTCTGATTAGTAGGGAAACCAGTTTTTTAAACCAATTAAACCCTACGTTATGACCCGAATCACATCCTATTGTCAGACTTGCACTGTAAAGAACTGCATTATGCTCAAATCTTTTGGACCTGATCAATTGCATGTCTACAAGCCCTACAAACACCATTACGAATTCAAAAAAGGAGAACTCATCTTCAAAGAAGGCGATGAAATCAATGGACTTTATTTTGTTCAATCTGGTGTCATAAAATTAGAAATGAATGCCGACAAACAACGTCCATTTATTTTGAGATTGATAGGACCAGGACAGACTATGGGGCATCGTTTTCTCAGCTACACAGGACTTCAACCCTATAGTGCAACTGCAATTGAGGATACTCGGGTGTGTTTCATTGAACTAGGATTCTTTAAAAATTTGATGCAGAAAAATGAAAACCTTCAAGAAGAGCTCAGGAAAATATTCTTAAAAGAAATCAGAACGACTGAAGTCAAGTTGTTGCAGATTGCACAACAGACCGTGCGAGAAAAGGTGGCAGGCATTTTAGTCCACCTGGCTGAAACATACAACTATAAGCAAATTGGCATGGGCATCAAAGTGCATATTGATAGACAAGAAATGGCTGATTTAGCAGGAACAACCAAGGAGCAGGTATCAAGGATTCTGGCAGATTTTGACCAAGAACAATTAATCAGATTCAGGGCAAAACATTTTAAATTCATGGCAGTTGACAAACTTCGTCAAATTGCAGAAAGACATGCTGAACCTACAAGGGCCGTAGAACATGTTGAAGTTTAAAATAAGCGTTACCAATTGTATAATTAAAGCTGAGGTTGTACCTTTGCCGCCGTAAACCACAACATTATGGCAGCAAAAATAAAAGTTAATAACCCTGTAGTTGAACTAGATGGAGATGAAATGACCAGAATCATCTGGAAATTCATCAAAGACAAATTGATTCTTCCTTATATAGATCTTGATATAAAATATTACGATTTAGGGGTTGAATACAGAGACAAAACAAACGATCAAGTGACTATTGATGCTGCAAATGCAATCAAACAATATGGTGTTGGTATTAAATGTGCAACAATCACCCCTGATGAAGCTCGTGTAAAAGAATTCAACCTCAAGCAAATGTGGAAAAGTCCAAATGGCACTATCCGCAATATTCTTGATGGCACTGTATTCCGTGAGCCGATAGTAATTAAAAACATTCCTCGTTTAGTTTCCAATTGGGATAGTCCAATTATTGTGGGTCGCCATGCATTTGGTGATCAATATCGTGCAACTGATTTTGTGGTGCCTGGAAAGGGAAAACTGACTGTAAAATTTGAAGGCGAAGATGGCCAAGTAATTGAACATGAGGTATACCAATTTAAAGGGGCTGGTGTTGCAATGAGCATGTACAATACCGATGAAAGTATCATGGGCTTCGCCAGAAGCTGTTTCAATATGGCACTTCAAAAAGGCTGGCCACTATACATGAGCACTAAAAATACCATCTTAAAAAAATACGATGGTCGCTTTAAAGATATTTTTGAAGAGATCTACCAAAACGAATTCAAGACAGCATTTGAAGCTGCTGGCATTACCTATGAGCACAGGCTTATTGACGACATGGTAGCAAGTGCCTTAAAGTGGAATGGAAAATTTGTTTGGGCATGTAAAAACTATGATGGTGATGTTCAGAGTGATACAGTAGCACAAGGCTTTGGTTCACTTGGATTAATGACTTCTGTATTGGTTACTCCTGATGGTAAAACAATGGAATCAGAAGCAGCTCATGGCACAGTAACAAGACACTACCGTGATCACCAAAAAGGTAAACCAACAAGCACCAATCCAATTGCTTCCATTTTTGCATGGACAAGAGGCCTTGCCTTCAGGGGTAAACTTGATGAAAACCAAGCCCTGATTGATTTTGCTAATGCACTTGAGGCCGTTTGTATTGAAACTGTTGAAGAAGGTAAAATGACAAAAGACTTAGCAGTTTGTATACATGGAAATAAAGTAAGTCATGGTGAACATTATTTGTATACGGAAGAATTTTTAGACGCAATTGATGCAAACCTGAAAAAGAAAATGGGTATTTAATACTACATAAATTTTCATATTAAAAAAGAGTCCATAACCGGACTCTTTTTTATTTCTGATTAGCCCACATCCTGTTCCACATCCGCTTAGCTGCTTCCCAGTTGAATTTAGCAAACCTTCCACGCTGAACAATCAAATCATTGTCATCAGGATGCGAAAGATAATAATGAAAAGCAAATTTACTATTTGGGTCTTCCCAGCCATTTGTCTGACCAAATCTTAAATCATTAAATACCAAGGTATCGGACCATTGATCTATCGTAAAATAACCTTGTGAAAATGTTTTTAGCTCCATCACTTCCTGATGGTCATGCACAGGATTCAACAATTGCTCGTTCTTAGGGAAATAGGTAAAGTCGGTTTTACTTGATGTATCCATTATTGATCGATAACCAATATTATAACCTGTACTATCTTCAATAGCAACAAACCAAAGTATATTGTTGAGCAGTGTGGGTGTTGTAAAATACCTTACTGATTGATTAGTACTGGCTGCTATTTCTTGCTTTACCTGTTTATCAATCTGATACTTGTTAAACAAAGCAAACATCAAATAAGCTATAGAACTGAAAACACCTACCCTTGCCCACTTTAATCGATGTCGATGATCGTTTTTTGCAAAAAGTAATAAGAAGAACACAATCAAAGCCACAATGGTAAAAAGCGGATCTGCTACATATAAAACATTGAAAGAAATTCTTTCTGATGAAAATGGCTCAAACCAACCAATGCCATAATTATTCATGGCGTCTAAGAATAAATGACATCCAATTTCAATGAGAAAAAACCAAAACCATTTTCTTAGTGATATGGGTTCTGCTTTGTGCCATCTTGCAGCGATGAGTGCTAAAAAAAAGCTGCTGATCAATGCAAAAATAAAAGAGTGTGTGATACCTCTGTGCGCCAACAATTCTGTTGAAACGGGCATCCACATTCCAGCTATGAAGTCAATATCAGGGATGCTTTGCGCCAATGCTCCCCATAATATTGCTTTCCTTCCTGCCTGCTTATCCAAGATTAACTCTCCGATGCAAGCGCCTAAAACAATGTGCGTAATTGAATCCATGAAAACTAGAATAGACTAAACAAAGTTATTCATTTGTCTATTCAATAAAGTATCAATAAATAGCATTACATTATTCTTACTTCCCTACCCCTCATTGATGGCATGCCTCCAGCAGGTTGTTTACCAGAATATTTATTGAACCTGTAGATGAAGCTCATCATAAAATACCTGGTCAATCGATTTACCCTGGTATCAATGATATTATTCCCATTTACAGTTCTAGCAATTGCCTGATTTTGTTTGAAGATATCGAAACCAGATATCCTGAAAATTCCATTTTTTTTCTTGAACAACGTTTTTTCGATTGAAGCATTCAATAATGCAATGTTTTGGTTGACTGAAGAAGATAAACCTCTGTTAATGATATATTCCAAATCATGTCTGAAAACTATACCGCCTGGTATATCAATTCTGGAATTGTTGGTTAATGTCCAGCTGGTATAATTGACATTGGGTTGTCCGGGTAAGGTATAACGAACCCGGTTCAAACCAAAACGACCACCAAAATCAATCTCTAACCAATCTTTCCAATTGAACTCATATTTCAACCCTTGTGAGAAAAGTAAATTCTTTGCAACATTTCGCTGAGAATCAATTAAAGTAATATTATTGTTATAAGCAACAACACCATTCGCAGAAATAATATGTGTTCTGTTGTTCCATGGTTTGCTGAAATTATAGAACCCACTGACAGCATAGTTTCCATTTACATTTTCATAACTAGTTAACTGAGCACCATTCAATCCCAAACGCTTTGTATTGTTTACAATCTGGTTGTTTACAAAATTGTAGTTTAAACCAACAAAGAAGGTTTGTCCCGTTAAGAAATTCAAGTTATTAAACGACATGCTAAAGACATGTGCTTGCTCAGGCTTCAACTCAGGATTACCCTTTGTTTGGTATTGCGGATTTGAAACGTCTGTAACGGGTTGTAACTGGGTAAATGAAGGCTGTCTTGCATTACCATTATAGAAGAACCTTAAGGTTTTGTTTCGTGTAAAGTTGTAAGCAAAATTAGCTGAAGGCAACAGATTTAACCTTTTAATTGGAGCATAAACAGTCTCACCAGTACTATTGAAGGTTTTACCACGTTGGTCTACGGGTTGTGCACTTGCTCCTATTGAATAGTTATATTTCTTTTTAACCGTTCTAAGATTTGTACCGATTCGCTGATTAATAAAATCATTTTCAAATTCATTACTCAAAGGATCTGAGAATATATAGTTACCCGTCAAGGTATCTAATACAGAAGTATTTCTATCATTTCTAGTATAAAATCTTGCATATGCATAGATAATGTCTAGGTACCGGTCCTTCATGATAGGCTCAGAATAATTTAGACGAATACTATAGTTATTTGACCTATTGTCAGTAATGATTTTCTGATCGAGCAGTACAGAAGAGAGCACTGGAAAAAAGTTATTGGTAATATTTATTTTTTCAGCTTCCCCATCAGTAGAGTTAATTCCACCACCAATATTCACAGAAAGATTTCTTCCTCTTTTTTTAAACTTATGGTTAAAAATAAGACTACCATTGAAATTAGGCGACTTTGAATAGGATGTATCGTCATTTGTTCCGTTACTGGTTATATCAATATCATTTCTCAAGTAACCAAAATCAGATCCAGATTTACTATCATTGTCTCGGATGGTAAATTGTGGTATAAATTTTATATAGTTAAAAGAGTCAATATTCCATTCTAGATTTATTGATGCACGATGGTTTCTTGAATTACTTAGCGATTGGGTATTTTGCGAATTTAGAAACTTGGTGCTTTCAAAAAAGTTTTGAGAAGCAACATCCCTTAAAACATTAGTTTCCCTTTCTGAATAACTATAGTTTCCATAAATGGAACCCTTTTTGTCATTAAAGTCATTCCTAAAATTCATCCCCAAAGAGTTACTTATTCTCAATCCTTCTTCACCACCAATTCCGCCCTGGTTGTTCCCTCCTATATTAACCTGAAAACCTCTATTTCCGCCACCACCTCCAAAGTTGTTACCCCCAGAACTACTACCACCATCAAAGTTAAACGTACTGGTGTTGTTGTTATTAGCACCACCAAAAACTGATAACTGTGTATTATTATTGAAAACGTTTATATTGGCAGTACCAGCATACCTGTCATCTGTTCCAGCACCAACAACTGTCCTGGCAAATACGCCTTTGTTTCTGTCCTTTTTCAGTTGAAGATTGATAATCTTGTCAGGCTCTCCATCTTTAATCCCTGAAATATTTGCTAGGTCGCCATAGTCATCGATAACCTGCACTTTATCAATCATATCAGCCGACAATTGTTGTGTTGCTGCTTTTGGATCATCACTAAAGAAATCTTTCCCATTAACCCGCACACGTGAAACAGTTTTCCCTTGAGCAGTAATATTTCCATTTTTATCCACCTCAATACCCGGCATCTTCTTCAATAGATCCTCAACCATGGCATTGGGTTTCAACCTAAAAGAATCTGCTTTATACTCAACAGTATCTTCTTTTACGATAATTGGGGGTGTACTAATGACAATCTCCTGTAAATCACTGTATTCCGGTAGTAATTTAATAGAGTCAAGCTTCAAAACCTCCTCTCCATCCGGAATAGTATATGCTTTAAGCTTTGTACCATAACCAAGGCTGGAAATGGACAATACAAATTTGCGTTGAGGGATACCTTTAATCAGGAAAAAACCCACATTATTGGATAGGGTTTTGATGGTGTCTTTTCCACCCGCAATATAAACACCAACTGTTGCTCTTGCTATTGGATTACCTAATGTATCAATTAATCGACCATTGACCTGAAAGCCTTCTTGCGTAAAACCTTCAAAACCAATACATAACACACTAAAAAACAAGAAAATTATTCTTTTCATAAGTTTAAAATCGGTAATTGGACGGCAAAGTTAGTCAAATGCTTTCGGTCCCAAACAAAGATTAGGATAAGCGGTTCACTAACCTTACCATCCAACAGCGATTTCTGGGGATTTTAAGCATAAATGAGTTAATTTTGACCCCTTAGCAAGAACCGAAGCACATGTTTAAATTTTTGTCCGGATTATTTGGAGGAAGCAAGTCAGAAAAAGACGTAAATGCAATAAGGCCATTAGTTGAAACCATCAATAAACACTTCCAATCTTATCAGTCATTAACCAATGATCAGTTAAGAGGTAAAACAGCCGAATTCAAGGCACGCATCAAGGGGTATTTGGTTGAAATTGATAACAACATCAAATCCCTCAATGAACAGGCTGAGCAATTACCAGTTGAAGATATTATTGGTCGCGATGATTTGTATAAAGCAATTGATGAACTTAAAAAGAAACGCAACCAGCAAATAGAAGAAATTCTTGAAAAGATTTTACCTGAAGCTTTTGCAGTGGTAAAGGAGACTGGACGCAGATTCAAGGAAAATGAATCATTAGTGGCAACTGCTACTGATTTAGACCGTGAATTGGGGGTAAAAAAGGACTATGTAACCATCCAGGGTGATCAATGCGTTTTTCAAACCAGCTGGATGGCCGCTGGGAGTATGGTTAACTGGAACATGGTACATTATGATGTTCAGTTGATTGGTGGTACTGTTTTACATCAAGGTAAGATAGCTGAAATGGCGACAGGTGAGGGTAAAACACTAGTATCCACTTTGCCTGCCTATCTCAATGCGCTAGCCGGTGAAGGTGTGCACATTGTAACGGTGAACGATTACCTCGCAAAACGCGACTCCGAGTGGAATGGAACTCTATTTGAGTGGCTAGGCTTATCGGTGGATTGTATCGATAAACATCAGCCCCATTCTGATGCAAGAAGAAAAGCTTATTGGGCTGATATTACTTACGGGACCAACAATGAATTTGGATTTGATTACCTTAGAGACAACATGGTACATTCACCTGATGAAATGGTGCAACGCCGTCACCATTTTGCCATGGTAGATGAAGTGGATAGTGTTTTGATTGATGATGCAAGAACACCATTGATTATATCCGGACCAGTAGCAAAGGGCGATGATCAGCAATTCCATTTGCATAAGCCTCGAATTCAACAATTGGTAGAGGTGCAAAAACAAGTAATTACAAAATCCCTACAAGAAGCTAAAAAATTAATTGCAGAAGGTAAGGATGGTCCCCAGGATGGCGGTATTCATTTGATGCGTGCATTCAGAGGACTGCCAAAAAATACTGCACTAATAAAATACCTCAGTGAACCAGGCATTAAAGTAAAATTGCAAAAAGCAGAAAACTACTTTTTGTCTGAGCAACAAAAGCATATGCCTGAGGTGGATGAGGAACTTTATTTCCATATTGACGAAAAAAACAATTCAGTCGAGTTAACGGACAAAGGACTTCATTTCATCACCAAAAGTGGCGAAGACCCTAACTTCTTCATTCTTCCAGATTTATCTGTTGCATTAGCAGAAATTGAAAAAGGTGAAATACCATCAGAAGAAAAAATCAGCCAGAAAGAAGCCTTATTGCAAGATTATTCTTTAAAGGCAGATAGAATACACACGATTCAACAATTGTTAAAAGCCTATACCCTTTTTGAAAAAGATGTTGAATATGTGGTGCTTGATGGACTTGTAAAAATAGTAGATGAGCAGACAGGTCGTATTATGGAGGGCAGACGTTATAGTGATGGATTGCACCAGGCGATTGAAGCAAAAGAAAATGTGAAGATTGAAGCAGCTACACAAACTTATGCGACTGTCACTTTACAAAATTATTTCAGGATGTACCACAAGTTAGCTGGTATGACTGGAACTGCTGAAACAGAAGCAGCTGAGTTATGGAATATTTATAAGTTAGATGTAGTAAGCATACCAACAAATCTATCACTGGTAAGAAAAGATCAAGAAGATTTGGTATTTAAAACTAAGCGGGAAAAGTTCAAAGCGGTTATAGATGAGATTGAATCATTGAGAAACGCTGGAAGACCTGTGCTGGTGGGTACAACCTCTGTTGAAGTTTCTGAACTATTGGGTAGGATGTTGCAGCAGAAAAAAATTCCACACAACGTATTGAACGCTAAACAACATGCCAGAGAGGCACAGGTAGTTGCTGAAGCTGGTTTGGCTGGAAATGTAACTATCGCGACGAACATGGCGGGTCGCGGAACCGATATCAAACTTGGTCCAGGTGTTAAGGACGCTGGTGGTCTAGCCATCATTGGTACTGAACGCCACGAAAGTAGACGCGTAGACAGACAGTTACGTGGTCGTGCTGGAAGACAAGGTGACCCAGGTTCATCACAATTTTATGTCTCTCTTGAAGACGACCTCATGCGCATGTTCGGCAGTGATAGGATTGCTTCATTGATGGACAGAATGGGTTACAAAGAAGGTGAAGTGATTCAGCACAGCATGATCACCAAGAGTATCGAAAGAGCACAAAAAAAGGTAGAGGAAAACAACTTCGGCATCAGAAAGAGATTGCTTGAGTACGATGATGTAATGAACAAACAGCGTAACGTAATCTATGGTAAGAGACAGCATGCCCTCTTTGGAGAACGTTTGGCACTTGACCTGGATAATGCTTTCTATGCTGTTGCTGCTAACATCATCAACCAGTATGCTGGCACTACAGATTACGAAGGATTCAAGTTATCCGCTATCATGCATTTCAGTATTGATTCTCAAATTGAAAAAGATGAACTGGAAAAAGGTGACATCAACGCTCTTTCAGACAAACTATACAAAGAGGCTATTGAACATTACAATAGCAGAAAAGCAGGATTAGCCAAACAATCACTTCCTGTTTTCCAAAATGTAAAACTGACACAAGGAAGTCATATCGTTAATGTGATTGTCCCTATAACTGACGGCAAGAAACAATTGAATGTTTTGACGAATCTCGACAAAGCAATAGCGACTAAAGGAATGGATGTAGTTGCTTCAATGGAAAAGACCATCACTTTGGCAATTATTGATGATAGCTGGAAAGAACACTTGAGAAGTATGGATGATTTGAAGCAAAGTGTTCAAACTGCAGTTTATGAGCAAAAAGACCCATTGGTTATCTATAAGCAGACTGCTTTCCAGTTGTTCTCTAATATGGATACAGAGGTGAATAAAGAAATAGTTTCATTCCTCTGTCATGCGGCTTTACCGGTGGATAGCGGCGCTTCAAATCTCAGAGAAGGTCGCGCTCAAAGAACCGACATGAGCAAAATGAAAGTAAGAAAGGAAGAGCTGAGAGAAGAAGGACCAGAATTGATGGATGCCGAGAATCAGTATCACGATCCTTCTCAAACCCCAAAAACTGAGCCTGTGAGAGTTGGACCAAAAGTCGGAAGAAATGATCCTTGCCCTTGTGGTAGCGGAAAAAAATACAAAGCTTGTCATGGGCGTGATCAAGAATAAAATCAAGTAAGCATGCAAATGCGCACTTCAATTTTACTGCTGTTTTTGGCTTCACTTTTATTAAGCCACCAGCCTGCATGGTCGCAGTTTGGAAAAAGTGCTCATGTCACACGCGATCCAAGAGTAGATGTCCTTGTTGATAAACAAATTGAATTAAATGGGGAAGCCATTAAAGGTAGAACCATAACATTGCAGGGCTTTCGTTTATTGATGATTACTACCAATAAAAGAGATATGGCGCTGGAGATTAAATCCAGGCTCATGAAAAACTATCCTGATCAAAAAACCTATCTTTTTTATCAATCACCCAACTTTAAAGTTCAGTTTGGCAATTTCAGATCCTATAAAGAAGCAGAAAAAGCCAAAAATGAATTGGAATCCATGTTTGGGAAAGATATGATTATCGTACCATCAAAAATTGAAATTAAGATAGATAAGGAGCTAGACGACAACCAATAAAGTTTGCTATGATTCAAGAAACTATACAATCATTGGCCTCAACTTATTTTGAAGAATACCGAACAATAAGGCACCATCTGCATGCACATCCTGAATTGAGTTTTCAGGAATTTGAAACTTCAAAATTTGTACAAAACGAATTGAGTAAATTAGGTATCCCCTATACTATAATGGGAATTACTGGAGTTATCGGAATTCTTCAAGGTAGACCTTCGGATAGAATCATTGCACTTCGAGCTGACATGGATGCTTTACCGATTCATGAAGAAAATAAAGTACCCTATTGTTCCACAAAGGATGGTGTTATGCATGCATGTGGCCATGATGTTCATACCACCTGTTTACTAGGCGCGGCAAGAATATTGAATGAGTTAAAAGATCAGTGGGATGGAACGATTAAGTTGATATTTCAACCAGGCGAAGAGAAGAATCCAGGAGGTGCAAGCATTCTCATTCAAGAAGGGGTCTTAAAAAATCCAATGCCTCAAAGAATATACGGACAACATGTTCATCCCCAACTGGAAGTAGGTAGAATGAATTTTGCTTCTGGTAAGGTAATGGCAAGTGCAGATGAAATTTACATTACTGTGAAAGGAAAAGGAGGCCATGCTGCAAAACCCAACCTGACAGCCGACACCATTTTAACTGCATCACAGATTGTGAATGCATTACAACAGGTAATCAGTCGAAATAATAATCCCCTTTCACCTTCTGTACTTTCAATTTGTTCTATTCAAGGTGGACATACAACGAATGTAATTCCATCGGAAGTCAAGATGATGGGGACATTCAGGGCAATGGATGAAAAATGGCGATTTGAAGCACATGACCGTATACGTGCAATTGTAGAAAATACAGCAAACGCTAATGGTGCCGAAGTAGAATTAGAAATCAGCGTAGGTTATCCTTCTGTTATCAATGATGAAGTGACTAATACAATGGCTAAATCATTAGCTGGTGTATTGATAGGCGAAGAAAATGTTGGAGAAGCAGAGATAAGTCTTGGAGCAGAGGATTTCGGCTACTACACGCAGGAGATTCCAGGTTGCTTTTATAGACTTGGCACAGGAAATCTTAAGAAAGGTATTGTTTCTGGAGTACACACTCCTACATTTGATATAGATGAAGAAGCAATTAAATTGGGCATCAGCATGATGGCCTTTTTAGGAGCAAGAGGTTAGATTAAAAAAAACGAATGTTATGCCAAAAAAACAATTGAGAAGAGAGCAGGCTTTAGAGTATCACGCAAAAGGTAGACCAGGTAAAATTGAAGTAATTCCTACAAAGGAAGCAAAAACACAAAGGGATCTTTCATTGGCTTATTCACCAGGTGTAGCAGAACCTTGTAAAGAAATACATGAAGACATAGAAAACGTTTACAAATACACAGCTAAAGGAAATTTAGTTGCTGTTATTAGTAATGGTACAGCTGTACTTGGACTCGGAGATATTGGTCCGGAAGCTGGAAAGCCTGTCATGGAAGGCAAAGGTGTTTTGTTTAAAATATTTGCCGACATCGACGTTTTCGATATTGAAATCGATGAAAAAGACCCCGTGAAATTTGTCGAGATTGTTAAAGCCCTTCAACCCACATTCGGTGGTGTTAATCTTGAAGACATAAAAGCTCCAGAGTGCTTTTACATTGAAAAACGCCTCAAGGAAGAGATGAATATTCCTGTGATGCATGATGACCAGCACGGAACTGCTATCATCAGTGCTGCTGCATTATTAAATGCTTTAGAATTACAGGAGAAAAATATTGAAGACATAAAAATATTGGTAAACGGAGCTGGTGCTGCGGCTGTTGCCTGTATTGAATTGTATGTTGCACTTGGTGCACAACGTAAGAATGTATGGATGTTTGATTCTAAAGGTTTGATTCACACCAAACGAACTGATCTTGATGAAAGAAAACAAAGTTTTGCAGTCGACCACAAAGACATGAGTTTAGAAGATGCGTTTGAAAATGCTGATGTATTCATTGGACTAAGTAAAGGAAATGTTGTCAGTAAAGAAATGGTGAAAAAAATGGCACCAAAACCAATTGTATTTGCCATGGCAAATCCAGATCCTGAAATCAGTTGGGAAGATGCTATTTCTGTCAGAAATGATATCATCATGGCTACAGGTAGATCAGATTATCCTAACCAAGTAAATAACGTATTGGGCTTCCCCTATATTTTCAGAGGAGCATTGGATGTTCGTGCAACACAGATCAATGAAGCAATGAAATTAGCTGCGGTCAAAGCACTAGCAGAATTAACAAGGAAACCTGTACCTGATATTGTTAATATGGCCTATAATGAAAGTTGTATTGCTTTTGGTCCAAACTATATCATTCCTAAACCATTGGATCCACGTTTGTTGAGTACTGTGGCTCCAGCTGTTGCAAAAGCAGCTATTGAAAGTGGGGTTGCAAAAAAGCCAATCACCAACTGGAGTGCTTATGAAATTGAACTGAATAAAAGATTGGGCATCGACAATCAACTCATTAGAGTATTGGGTAGCAAAGCAAGAAGAGATCCAAGACGTGTGGTTTTTGCAGATGCAGAAAATGTAAAGGTGTTGAAGGCTGCACAAATTGCATTGGATGAAGGTATCGCCTTCCCCATCCTCTTAGGTAATCCAGAAATCATCAATTCACTTGCTGAAGCAAATAACATTGTAATTGAAGGAATGGATATCATCAATCCAAAGAGTGATGCACTTGCAGAACAGAGATCAGCATATGGTGAAATATTTTTCAAAAAACGTCAACGTCGAGGTGTAAACAAATACGAAGCATCGAAATTGATGAAAGACCGCAACTACTATGGTTGTATGATGGTTGAAATGGGAGATGCAGATGCGATGATTTCAGGATTAAGTAGAAATTATCCCGATACCATCAGACCTGCCATTCAAATCATCGGGACAGAAGATGGTGTTAGTAAGATTGCCGGCATGTATATCATGCTTACGAAGAAAGGTCCATTGTTCCTTGCGGATACTACAGTGAATTTTAACCCGACTGCAGAAGAATTAGCTGACATTACTTTACTAGTTGCCAAAGAAGTAAAAACATTGGGTGTTGAACCACGTATTGCCATGTTAAGCTACTCTAATTTTGGTAGCAGTGATACACCAGAAGCAATTACTGTGAGAAATGCAAGAACGATTGTCAAGCAAAAAAATCCTTCGCTCGTAGTTGATGGAGAGGTTCAGGGTATTGTCGCTTTCAACAAAGAAATCATGAAAGAAAACTATCCGTTTTCAGAACTGGTTGACAAAGGAGCTGTGAACACCTTGATTTTCCCTAACCTAAGTGCAGGTAACATTGCTTATAACCTTCTACAGGAAGTTGGAGAAGCAGATGCAATAGGTCCTGTTTTATTAGGACTAAAAAAACCAGTGCACGTGCTTCAACTGGGTTCATCTACACGAAGCATTTTAAACATGGTATTGATTGCAGTAATTGATGCCCAAACTAAAATGAAGAAAGGAGTATAACCATGAATATTTTTACCCGGTTCGGAGAGTTTATTTTGATGATCAAGGGTATGTTTACCAAACCCGAGCAACCACGCATGTACTGGAAAGAACTGATGCACCAGTGCGCAGAGCTTGGTATAGGTTCATTGGGAATTGTCTCCATTATTTCTTTATTTATTGGTGCTGTATCGACTGTCCAAACATCCTACCAGTTTGTTAGTCCCATTATCCCAAGAACTGTAATCGCTCAAATTGTTCGCGATAGTGTTATACTTGAATTTGCACCAACAATAACTTGTATTGTTTTGGCAGGTGTAGTCGGAAGTAAAATCTCAAGTGAACTGGGTAACATGCGCATCTCTGAACAAATTGATGCCCTAGAAATTATGGGTATCAATACAAAAGCATACTTGATTTTACCTAAAATAATAGCAGCATTACTTACTATTCCGCTTCTTGTCATTATTTCTATGACATTAGGTATTTGGGGTGGAAGGTTTGTAGGTGACATTACTGGTATTCTCCCTCATGAAATTTATGACCGGGGGTTACAGGCAGATTTTATGCCCTATAATGTAACATTTGCCTTAACCAAAGCTTATACGTTTGCATTTATCATAACAGCTATCCCAGCCTACTACGGCTATAATGTAAGAGGTGGTGCCTTGGAAATAGGCAGAGCGAGTACAACCGCAGTAGTAGTAAGTTGTGTGATGATTTTATTGGCTGATTACTTATTAGCAGCAATCCTTTTATAATACAAATCCATGATTTCAATTCAAAATATACAAAAAGGGTTTTCTGGTAGGACGGTCATTGATGATGTATCAGCAGAATTTGATACAGGTAAATGTAATCTTATAATTGGAGCAAGTGGTAGTGGTAAAACCGTACTAATGAAGTGTCTAGTCGGTTTACTCATACCTGATGCTGGAGAAATATCCTATGATGGACAGAATTTTTCTCAAATGAATACAGATGAGAAAAAGGAGATGAGGAGAAAAATTGGTATGTTGTTTCAGGGGTCTGCCCTATTTGATAGCATGACCGTTGAGCAAAACATCATGTTTCCGTTGGATATGTTTTCGAACAAAACAAGGGCTGAAAAACAAAAAAGGGTTGATGAGGTACTTGACAGGGTGAACCTTAGTCAGGCACATAAAAAATACCCTGCTGAATTAAGTGGGGGAATGAAAAAAAGAGTGGGTATTGCAAGGGCAATTGTACTCAATCCACAATATCTTTTTTGTGATGAACCCAACTCAGGACTAGACCCTCAAACTTCCCTTGTCATTGATAAATTGATTAGAGAAATCACCACAGATTACAATATCACCACCATCATAAATACCCACGACATGAACAGTGTGATGGAGATAGGCGACAGAATAATCTACATGTACCAGGGCAAGAAAGAGTGGGAAGGCACCAATAAGGAAATCATTTTCAGCAAAAATGAAAGACTAAATAGCTTCATTTTTGCCTCGGAATTCCTTCAGGATGCTAAAGACATGAGAATGTTGGAAATCAAAGGAAAGATTGATAATAGTCGAAATATGGACGATTTATTGAAGTAAAAAGTTTTCAGTTTTCATTACCTTCGCCTCACAAAAAATCAGAGATACCATGGCAGTTCTAGTGAATAAATCTTCGAAAGTAATCGTACAAGGTTTTACAGGTACAGAGGGCACTTTCCACGCCACTCAAATGATTGAATATGGAACACAAGTTGTAGGTGGTGTAACTCCTGGTAAAGGTGGAAGTACGCACCTGGATAGACCAGTTTTCAATACGGTAGCTGATGCTGTAAAGCAAACAGGTGCTGATGTTAGTATCATATTCGTACCACCGGCATTTGCGGGTGATGCCATTATAGAAGCTGCTGAAGCCGGAATAGGTCTTGTTGTATGTATTACAGAAGGTATTCCTGTACAGGACATGGTTAAAGTAAAAAATTATTTACAAGGTAAAACAACCCGACTAATAGGTCCAAACTGCCCTGGTGTAATCACCGCAGAAGAATCTAAAGTGGGTATCATGCCAGGTTTTATCTTCAAGAAAGGAAATATTGGTATCGTTTCTAAGTCTGGCACGCTTACTTACGAGGCGGCTGATCAAATTGCAAAAGCAGGTTTGGGTGTAACCACAGCCATCGGAATTGGCGGTGACCCAATCATTGGTACAACCACCAAAGAAGCGGTTGAATTGCTAATGAAAGATCCAGAAACCAAGGGAATTGTAATGATCGGTGAAATTGGTGGTGGCATGGAAGCGGAAGCTGCAAACTGGATCAAAGCCAATGGCACTAAACCTGTTGTAGGATTTATTGCTGGTCAGACTGCACCTCCCGGTAGAAGAATGGGGCATGCTGGAGCAATTATTGGAGGTTCTGATGATACCGCCGCTGCAAAAATGAAGATTATGCGTGAATGTGGTATTCATGTAGTGGATAGTCCAGCTGACATTGGAAAAACTATGGCTGAAGCCATGAAGGGTTAAGCCTTTCTCATAATAGCGCTCTGATGAAAAAATCGACAGTTTACTACATCCCCTATAAATTCAGGAGAGTAGAGAACTTACACATTCTTCTTTGGTTGATCAAAGATGGATGCTGGGCTTTGAATTTAAAAATACCAGCATTAATCATGATTGTCCCTACCCTGCTTGTCGCCATATTAATTACCTATCAAACAAGAAAAATCACCAGTGAGTTCCTTCATAATCTTGCCATCGACTTTTGGATCACTGCCAATTGCACGTGGATGGTGGGAGAATTTTATGGCTGGGATGAAAACCTGATTGGCACTTGGGGTTTACGCCAATTTTCTATATTCCCATTCAGCATCGGACTTTTAATCTTGGGTTATTACTACCTGATTTATATGCACAAAGAGGATTTCGCCGAAAAAGTGCATCAACAAACAGAACGTGTCATAGAAGAAGAGGAAGCCAAAGCCTCCAACTAACCATTCCATTTATCCACTGCTTGAAGTATCTTTGTGACCGCAATATTTGACCATACAGGTCGTACAAACTTATTACTATGTTCAGAACGCATACTTGTGGCGCACTTAGATTAACTGATATTCAAAAAGAGGTAACACTTGCCGGCTGGGTACAGACCGTCAGGAAATTTGGTGCAATTACTTTCGTTGATTTACGTGATCGCTATGGCATTACACAGCTTGTATTTAATGAATCTTTGAACGCCCAATTAGATGAAAATCCTTTGGGCAGAGAATTTGTTTTACAAGTAAAAGGTATAGTGATTGAGAGAAGTAATAAAAATACAGCCATTCCCACAGGCGAAGTAGAAATAGATGTTCAATCCTTTCAGATATTAAATAAATCTGCTGTTCCTCCTTTTACCATCCAAGATGATACAGATGGTGGAGATGACTTGAGAATGAAATACAGGTATCTTGATCTGAGAAGAAATGCAGTCAAAAAAAATCTAGAATTAAGATACTCAGTAAACCGAGCAGCAAGAAACTACTTGCATGAACAAGGTTTCATGGATATTGAAACACCTTTTTTGATTAAATCAACACCTGAAGGTGCCCGTGATTTTGTTGTACCCTCAAGAATGAATGCAGGACAGTTTTATGCACTGCCACAATCACCACAAACTTTCAAGCAGTTATTGATGGTAAGTGGATATGACAGATACTACCAAATTGTAAAATGTTTTAGAGACGAAGATTTACGCGCCGATAGACAACCAGAGTTTACACAGATCGACTGTGAAATGGCTTTTGTAGAACAAGAGGATATTCTAAACATGTTCGAAAATCTAATCAAACGTATTTTTAAAGATGTAAAGAATATCGATTATGTTGATGCAGTAGAACGTACAACATGGGAAGATGCGATGTGGACATATGGTAATGATAAACCAGATATCCGCTTTGGCATGAAGATCTGTACATTAAAAAAGCCAGCTTCAGTTTATTTCAACAAACAAGATCATGCTGCTTTAATCAGTGATGCAGGTTTCCCAGTATTTGATGGTGCGGAGACTGTCCTTGCTATTGCAGTTCCCGGTGGCGCTGCCTTCACCAGAAAACAATTGGATGAGCTGACTGAATGGGTAAAGCGTCCACAAATTGGCATGAAGGGATTGGCCTACATCAGGTACAATGAAGATGGGACCTTAAAAAGCAGCATTGATAAATTCTACAGTGAGGAAAGATTAAAAGCTATTGCTGAAGCAACTGCGGCACAACAAGGTGACATCATACTAATTCTTGCAGGTGCTGAGGAAAGAACCCGCAAGGCCATGAGTGAGCTTCGTCTTGAGATGGGTGAACAATTAGGCTTAAGAAAGAAAGATGAATTTAAATTGTTATGGGTATTAGACTTCCCCTTGTTTGAATATGCAGAAGAAGAAAACAGGTGGGTAGCGAGACACCATCCATTTACTTCTCCAAAGCCATCACAGATCCAAACCATGATTGAAAATGATCCCAAGATCAATAATGCAGCTAACTATCTATCCCACCCATATGCCCAGATTAAAGCCAATGCATACGATATGGTATTGAATGGTAATGAAATTGGTGGTGGTTCAATCAGAATTTACCAAAGAGAATTACAGGAGAAAATGTTTGAAGCATTGGGTATGACACAAGAAGAAGCGCTCCATAAATTTGGTTTCTTGTTAGGTGCATTTGAATATGGTGCTCCTCCACATGGTGGCATTGCTTTTGGATTCGACAGACTTTGTTCAATCTTGGGTGGCAGCGAAAGTATCAGAGATTTCATCGCCTTCCCAAAAAACAATTCAGGAAGAGATGTTATGCTGGATGCGCCATCAACAATTGATGATAGTCAACTCAAAGAGTTATCCATTCAATTACAGAAAGGAAATTAATTTTTTACGCTCTACTTCTTGTGATGCCTTCTCCATACCTCATGGATAGGATCACCTTTGGAGCTTTTTCCCTTATGGTGCCAATCACCATCTTTAATTTCTGCATCAAAGGAAAGACTTGCACCCACACGGGAAGCATCTCTTGAGAAAAACTCTATTTGTTCTGTATACTGTCCGTTTTTAAAGGTATAGGTTCCTCCTCCTGTCCCAAAGAATTCTCCTGTCTCTGAATTGATAGCAGCCCATTGAAAGCGACTACCAGACATGATTTTGATTGTTTTCCTAGCACCGGGATTCATGGCTATCATGTTGCCATTTTGATGTCGACCTACAATCTGCCAATTACCTGCTAATCCAGATTTAGCATCATCAACTTTAGTCCATTCCTTAGCAATTCCTTCAGCAGGTAGATGTAGTTTTTTACCTTTTAGTTGATGATCATAACTAAATGATAGTTTAACCTCATCTTTGTTATCAGTATTAAACTCTATTACACCTGAAATATTCTCTTGGTCGATTTTTATTGCACCACCCCTGGTTCTGATGAATTTTTTATTGTCGACATGAAAAGTACTAACCACAAAATAATCATCAACGATGGTCATGTATTGAATGGCAGTATCTAAATCTCTCACCCATGCACCTTGCAAATTCTGTCCATGAACAGAAGAATAAAAAAAGATTGATAAGAAAACGAGCTTAAGGAATCTCATGACAATTTTAATTTAAATTATAACTTTTTAATTCTGATGTTTCTAAACCTCACAACATCCCCATGACCCAAAAAACCAATATGCCCTTTGGCATTCATTAATCCAGGATGTTTATTTCCATCCATTGTTCCATTTTTAGCTGCTTCCTTGATATCACCATCAAGAATAACCTGGCCATTTAAAATCACTTTAATCTTTGGCCCCTTCGCAATAACCGTTTGTTCATTCCATTCACCAGTAGGTTTGAGATAGCCACGCTTCGCAGGAATTACACCGTACACAGATCCATGGTATTGATAAGGCTTTAACTTCTCATAGATGGGTGATTCATTATCCAATATTTGCAATTCCATCCCTTCATAAGCCGCATCACCTTCTGTAGGGGTTCGAATCCCCAGCCCATTATTTGCACCTGGTGTCAATTGAAATTCAAAACGGTATTCAAAATCACTATACTCTTCTGCTGTATAGATATTTCCACCGCCTAATTCAGGATGGGTAACAATAACTCCGTCTTCTACAGCATACCCAACTTTATTTCCAATCCACTTATCAAGATTTGTTCCATCAAACAATACTTCAAAACCCTGCTTCTTTTCTTCTTCTGTCATAACAGCTGGCACATAGACAGTATCATAGGGCATCGCCCTGAGATAATTTTTCAACATCTTTGTGAGTGCTACACTGTCTGTGCCGCCGATCAAGGTCATTGATTTTTCTAATACTTCTCTAGGTGCCCAGCCCTTTAGGTTTTTATCACGCAAAGCCATTCTTGCCATAATTAATGCCGTCTGATGTTTTAAAACAGGATCATCCAGGTACTTAGAAGCAAGCATCAAAGCAGGGAAGCTTGTTACTTTTTCTAACTGCGATAAAACATTTCTCTGAGACACTGGATCTTTTGCTTGCTCCATTTGGTCTTGTATTTTCAGCAAAAATCTTGGGTCCTGAAAATTGACCAATCCAATTAGTTTGTTTCCATCATTGGCTTGCATCGCCGGTAATTTAAATTGCATATGAGCTATTGCAGCATTGATGTGCAACTTATCATTTTCGGCTGCTTTTGGTAAAGCATCAGTCAAAGCGGTTAGCGCGTTATTTGTCCCAATTGCAGCAAGTGCTCTTGAGGCTGGACTTACATAGACAGGATCATAAAGATATTTGGATAATGGAGCTATCGCCACTTCAGATCCCAAAGCACCTAACCATTGCATAAGATAATCCTTGGCATAAAAAGACTTGACTGTTTTCAATCCTGCAACAAGATGTTGCGATGTAACACTAACAAGAGCAGCACTTTTGTTTGCATGATGCACATAGGCATCAATTGCATAAGTTGCTTTTAGTTTGAGCGAATCATCATCAAGCATTTTAAATACAATCTTCCATTCTTTTGAAGACCATGCTTCCATGTTTTGCAAAGCTGACGCAATGGTTGTGACTTGCTGATAAGGAAAAACACCAACTACCTGTTCAACAGATTGCTTCTGTGCATGTGTGAAAAAAACAAGACAGATAAATAAAATATTGAGGAATAATTTCTTTGCTATTTTTTTCATTTTAATCAGATTGTCCATGGTGCACGCATTGCGGGATAGATAAGTCGGTTTGCTTCATCGTCGCCAATAAAGACTTGCTCAACAGGATCAAATTTGAGGTTTCTTCCTAATTGCAATGCAATCTTACCCATATTGATCATGGTACAGGAACGATGTCCGTTTGTTTCATTCAGCGCAAATTTCTTCCTGTATTTAACTGATTCCAGAAAATCGGTTACCTGTGGTTCTGGATCCGGCATCATGGCCAACTTATCTTCCAAGTTGGGAATGGTTGACTTAAACCCATTAAACACTTTGCCATTAGGACCTTCTATGTACGGCACATTAGGGTCTTTTGCTTCTCCATCTAATACTATCTTACAACCATCAGCATAGGTATAAACTATCTTTCTGAAAGTACCACAGGCATCAGGGTGTTGCTGTTCAGCATCCACTTCTACTGAAACAGGACTCGTATCATCTTTACCAAGGAAATATTGAATCGGATCTAAATAATGTTGGCCCATATCACCTAATCCACCACCATCATAATCCCAGTAACCTCTGAAAGTTCCATGCACACGATGTGCATTGTAGGGCTTGTATGGTGCAGGACCAAGCCATCTGTCATAATCCAATGTATCTGGTACCGGCTGGGTTGCTAACTGTGTTTTCCCCACCCAATAGAATTTCCAGTCGAACCCTGTATGCTTACTAACTGTCACTGTCAATGGCCAACCCAATAAACCTGATTCGACTAATTTCTTAATGGGTTTCACTTTTGTTTTCATCCCATAAAAATTATCTTCAAATCTGAACCAGGTATTCAACCTGAACATCCTGCCATATTGATTTACCGCTTCAACTACACGTTTTCCTTCGCCAATAGTTCTGGTCATCGGCTTTTCACACCAGATGTCTTTTCCAGCTTGTGCAGCTTCAATGGCCATAATACCATGCCAATGTGGAGGTGTTGCAATATGCACGATATCGACTTCTGGAAGTTTAATTAATTCCCTGTGATCATGAAAAGTCTTAACTCCACCGCCAATCATTTTTTGCGCCTCTGCCAGATGATTTTTATCAACATCGCAAATCGCCACTACCCTTGTTCCAGCATAAGGAATATGTCCACGCCCCATACCTCCAACACCAATAATTCCTTTGGTCAATTGATCACTTGGTGGAATAAAGCCTCTTCCTAAAACATGACGAGGTACTATGAAAAAGCCCGCAGCAATTGCTGCGCTGTTGCGAAGAAAGGATCTTCGGCTTGATGATGATTTATGCATATGGCAAACTTGTTCCTTTTAAAGTTAAATCATGACAAAGGATTTCGAACGGATTTTATTCAATATTTTTAAAGAAATAAGGTGAGATGAAAGATGTCATTTCAATTCTAATATTTCTGCTGGTCAGCACAAACACTTTAGAAGCTCAAACATTCTTTGCTGGAGCTGCACAAAAATCAATTAACCCTGATAATGATTCTCTTTATCTCGCAGGTGGAAAACCAAATCGCCCTTTCATAGACGTACATGACACTTTGTATGCGAAAGCAGTTTATATCAGTAATGGGGAAAATGAAATAACAATATTGACATTTGATTGCATTGGACTACTATACCCACAGCTACTTGAAATCAGACAAAAAATTAAAAATTTAATCCCGACAATCAACTCGAATCAGATTGTAATGTCATCTACCCATACACATGCTGGTCCGGATGTAGTAGGAATATGGGGTAAGGATTTTGCACACTCTGGCGTGAATGAAAAGCACTTACAAAAGATAGTCGATCAAGCTGTTCAAGCCATATACCAAGCTTACCAACAAAAAAAGAAGGTAAACTTGTTCTATACAAGCGGTTCATTTGGAGAAGATTGGGTAAAAAACATTTCTGAACCTAATGAAATTGACAGAGCAGTCAGCGTCTTGCAATTAAAAGATATAGCAGGAAAGAATATAGCAACCCTTACCAATTTTGCTTGCCACCCTACTATCATGGACGATGCGACCACCGCTGCAAGCGCAGACTACCTCTGGGGCTATTATAAAACTATGGATAAGGAACAAGGGGGAATAAACTTGTTTTTACAAGGTGCCATTGGCGGATGGATACAACCGGAAGATGTTCCTTCATCATTCGAAAATGCTGATAAATATGGCAGCTTACTCGCAAGCTATACACTTGAGCTGTTGAAAAAGCCTATTGAAAATAAATTGAATAGCATTTCTTTTCAATCCAAGACTGTTCAATTCCCAGTAGAAAACCAAGCATTCATCATGCTTTCAAAAGCTGGCGTGATAAAAAGAGCTTTTGATAAAACAGTTACTTCTGAAATTGCTTTCTTCTCTATAGGCGATTGCATGTTTGCTACACATCCAGGTGAAACAGTACCAGCACTTGGACTCGCCTCAAAAGATTTAATGAAAAACAAAGGCGCAAAATTTGTAATGGGTTTGTCACAGGATGCACTTGGCTATATCTTAAAGCCCAGTTTTTTTAATCCAGATAATAAAATACCGCATAGTGAATACCTGACTGGTATGAGTATTGGCCCTCAAACCATGGAAATCATTTTACAAACTTTAAAAACCTTATCTGCAAATTAATTAGCTTTCCCTCTAAATCGTTTTGAAGAAACGAAATAGAGCATGAACCCAGAAAGCACAGTAATGAGTCCGAATATAGAAAATACCCTTAACAAAAGATTTCCAAAATTATCCCTGCCTTCATAATCCATGGTGTGGAGCATCCATAGAAAATCAAAAACACGCCATTTGTCATTTCTGAACTTTTGTACAGTGCCCAACTCTGTTGCAACGTATACCGTCGTTTTAGTAGGATGTTCAAAACTTACAGCATAAGCAGGCAGTTCACCTGAACGGTATTCATGATGTGGGTGAATACTATCAACGCTTTCTACATTGATCACTTTTGATTCGTCGACAAAATATCGTTTTGCTACAGCAACTGCTTCCTCCTTTGAAAGTGGTGGTCGCAAACTTCCTGTTTGTGCATCAGCCAAATGATTCATCAATTCATGATGATCTTTATGAGATTGCATATCATGTAGGGCAGAAATACACCTGATTTGGTAAAATGGCTTACCCAAAATATCAATCAACTGAATCGAGACCAATGAATCGATTCTATGTATTTTTTTGATAGAATCTAACACTATGCTTGGTGAAACCATTTGAATATCTGAGCTGAGAAGAGGGACTCTTTTACGCTGGAAATCACCATGCACTTCATCAATATTATTCCAACTAAAATACAATCCCCCTAAGGTCCATAACACAAACTGGATACCCAATATAACACCCAAGTAACGGTGTGATCTTCTGATATAATAATGTTTACTCTTTGCCATATACTTCAGTCTCTAAAAATTCATTTAAATCTCCCTGTGAAAATATATTAAACTCGTGAAGTCCTTTTAACATATTTTGATAACGGCCATTCTTCATGAGAATTGCTTTTCTAATTAGTGGAAGACACCGCACCTTGACCTTTGTGGAATAATGCAGCGCTATACTCTCCCACCTATGGTCTATATATGGATTGCTAAATCTATCAATTACATTATTAGCAAAATCATCTATAACATATTGTGGGAATAACTCAGCTTCAACTAAAATAAGTTTAATTTCTTCAATTACATTTTTTACAAATTGATTAAAGTCTTTATCAAACATCGCTTCTTTTACAGTCTTAAAGCCTAGTCTTATTGCATATGCACATGAAAAACTATGTGTAGCATTTAAAAGCCGAAGCTTAAGTTCTCTATAGACATGCAAATCTTCAACTATCCTGCAGCCTTTTGATGTATTAATAAATTGAAGCTTTTCAATGACTTGTTGGCTTGAGGTTTCAATTGCCCATAGTCCAAATGGCTCTGACATGATCATCAATTCATCTTGATAACCGATGATTGGTATCAATTCAGATGCAAGTGCATCTAATAATTTTCCCGGAACGATTCTATCAACCAATGTGTTGCAAAAATGATTCGCTTCATTTAACCATTTTTTAAACGCTTTACTGAGTTGATTGAATTCAACCAGCTGATTAAGTATGTAAAGAAGTTGTTCCGCATTCTTATCAATTAATTCCGTTGGTAGTATAACTAATCCACGATCCATATCACCATCAAACCGAATAAAACGCTGATGTAAAACTGCTAACAATTTCCCAGGGAATGAGTGAGGAACATTTTTATTAATAAGTTCTTCTTCGAATACGATACCGACTTCAGTAGTATTTGAAATAATTATCTCTAAGTCTGGCGATTCAGCCAGTAAGAGGATTTCTTCCCAATCTTGCTCAGCATGCACAGATCTGGAAATGGCTGCATTGATATGTAATTCCTCTACTGGCTTACCCTTATCAATTCCTTTTATGACATGCGTAAATAATCCGTCTTGCATTTGAAATGCAGGATCTACTGCACCGGGAGTAGATTTGACCATTACTACTCTACCTTTAAAGACCTGCTGTTTATTAGCAAGATCAATATAATAATCAGGCAATGCCCTCAACAATATGCCAGTCCCGAACTGAAGCACCTTTTCAGGGTAACTAAACATTGATTCATTTGAATACCCAGATAACTGTTGATATGATGCTTTACTTAATTTGTCCATATCTCTTCTTTAATCATCATCGCTGCACCCAAAGCACTCCCTTGTGCCAATTGTGAAGAAGTCACAGCAATTCCTCGATAATTCAATTTGAGGAATTGCATAAATAATGCATTATTGGCAAAACCTCCTTCAACGATGATTTCATCAACAGGTGCATCACTTAAGACAAGGTCAGTAGATTTTTTCTGTTCTAACATCAATTGAAACATAAAAACAAGATAAGCAGTTTTAAAGTCTACACACTCAAAAACTGTAATTTGTTTTGAACCGTCAAGTAAAGATGTTAGCTCTTCATCACTATATGAAGTAGCTAAAATAGCTCCAACTGTAGTTTGATAAAATCTGGCAATTTCGTTTACCATTTCATCATGCTTATGACCACCAAAAAACCTTGCTGCTTTTATAGGTGTTCCATCGGGCTGCAAATAACAAAGGCAATCTTGTTTTAACTCTTCCTCCGTAAGTGGGTGATTGTTAAATGGATTTAAACTAATGCACCAGGTACCAGTGGATAATAGTAAAAACTTATTCATTTTTTGCCTCAGGTATGGAACTAGAGCAGCAGAACTATCATGCAGCCCTGTTCCAACTATTATATTTTGTCGACTATGGCTATAACGCTCAATTATAGCATCACTATGTATTTTTGGAAATAAATGCAGCAAGTTTTCTTTTGAAAGCCAATCTTGATATACATGCCGATCAAAGTCCCATAAATTAGTATGACAACCTATACTGGTCATTTCAGAAGATAATTTACCTGTGATTATATAAGCTAGATATTGAGGTAAATGCAATACACATGCTACTTGCTGAAAAATTACAGGTTGTTCATACTTTAACCTGTATACTTGCATTCCGGAATTCAAATTCCCCAACACCGGTGAAGCAGCTGAGCGTGAAAAAGCAATTTCACCACCATGCTTATTATAAAATTGATTCAATAAATCCCGGGGATAAGGCTTTAGGTAATTATAAAGTGGAGTTAAGGGTTTGCCATCTTTATCCAAGTAGACCAAACTAGCACCGTAAGCAGAAAAATTAATCCCCTTTACACAATAATTGTTGTCAGCTAAAACTTCCTCAACACTACTCAATATAAATTGTGTTAAGGCAGTAAGGTCTTCACAAGGGAAACCATCCTCATCAACAATTTCTTGTAATTGGAATGACTTTATGTCAACAACTTGAAGTTGAGCATCAAAAAGAATTCGCTTTTTATTTGTTTTACCGATATCAAAAACAAGGATGACTTCTTTTGGATCTTGCTGCATAATTTATAGTCCAGTTGCTTTTGACTTTGTTCCCCTTTCATTTATCAATTCTTGTCTTACTTTCAATTTTCTATATAACCCCAATGGGTCAAGTGCAGCTTGGTTGCGCAATCTAGCTTCAGCGACTAAGGGACGAATATCAGTTCTGAAAGCATGCTGTAGAATTTCTTGCGCCTTCACCACATCATTCTCAGCTCTTGCTTGCTCAAGTTCAAGATCATCAACCAGCAAAGCTTGGGCATAAGCAATTTGTATTGCTTCAACTGATTGCAGCAAATCTTCTAATGGATCTTTGATGTTGTGAGAAGCATCAATCATCCATCCAAGATCCAGTGCATGATCCATGCCTCTTGCATTCATTCCTTCTACCAATTCTCTAAATATGAGAAACAACTGATAGGGTCTGATGGAGCCAACAGTTAAATCATCATCTCCATATTTTGAATCATTAAAATGAAAGCCCCCCAGTTTATTCTCCATCAATAGCAATGCCACAATTTGTTCAATATTAGCATTGGGTAGGTGGTGACCTAAATCGACCAAAGTATATGCCTTTGGACCAAGTTTATTAGCCAACAATAAAGACTGACCCCAATCTCCAACTGTCATCGAGTAAAAGTTTGGCTCAAATGCTTTGTACTCGATAAATAATTTCCAATCTGAAGGAAGTACATGGTAAATCTCTTCTAAGCTCTCCAATACGTGTTGAAATGCTTTTCTAAAATTCAATTGTCCAGGAAAACATGAACCATCCGATAACCATACGGTCAGCGATTTTGAACCCAACTCAAGACCATACTTTATCACATCCATATTATGTGCAATGGCTTGTTTCCGAACTGCCTTATCAACATGTTGTAATGAACCATACTTATAACTCAAAGCCTGATTAGCCTGATCCTGGAATGTATTTGAATTCATGGCATCAAACTTCAATCCATGTTCACTTGCAAGCGACTTGATGTCATTCGCATTAGCAGGAATATCCCATGGAATATGAAGTGAAATAGCACCACTTGAGTTGTTTAACTTATGAACCAATCCAACATCTTCAATTTTTTGTTCCAATGTAGCAGGTTCTCCACCGATGGAAAACCGGCCAAATCTTGTCCCTCCAGCACCAAGTGCCCAACTGGGTATAGCAACCTGAAAGCGCTGCAAGTGTTCTATGATTTTATCAGTCTGGCTGACAGTTGACTTGAGGTAATGAAATTTCTTTTCATGACTGGCTTGCAAATCACTATTGTACTGATCAATGGCCGATTGGTTAATTCTCATAAAAAATCATTTAACGTACAAAAGCATTGGCAATTCCACCATCGACATTAATTACGTTACCCGTCGACTTACTCAACAAACCACCAACAAAAGCAAAGCAGGCATTAGCAATGTCTTCAGGTAGAATTACTTGATTCAACAATGTTCTCTTGGCATAGAAAGCAGGTAATTCCTCAACATTAATGCCATAAGCAGCCGCCCTCCCTTTTGCCCAATCCCCTTCCCATATTTTGCTATCTGCAATTACTGCATCAGGATTTACTGTATTTACCCGAATTCCATTAGCACCTAATTCAGCAGCATTTAACCTACTCAAGTGCAACTGTGCTGCTTTTGCTGAACCATATCCTGCATTATTAGGTCCGGAGACTAATGCATTCTTACTCACTATATTAATAATATCACCACCCAGTTTTTGTTGGCGCATCACTTTAATAGCAGCTTGGGTAATAAGAAATTGACCTTTCACCAGAACATCATACAATAGATCCCAGTCTTTTTCAGTATGATCCTCAATAGATTTTGAAATAGACAATCCAGCAGAGTTGACAACAATATCAACACCACCAAAATTGAGCACTGCACTAGCAAAGGCATGTTGAATACTTGAAGCATCAGTGACGTTGCATTGTGCAGCTGCAACAACATCTTTACCATAATGCTGCTGTAATTCTTTCTTGGTATTTTCTAAACGATCTCCATCTAAATCTGAAAGTACTACACAAGCACCTTCGTCTAAATATTTTTTGACTACAGCTTTACCTATACCACCGGCGCTGCCTGTTACCAATGCAACCTTACCTGTTAAGGGTTTTGGTTTTGGCATGCGCAGCAATTTGGCTTCTTCCAACAACCAATATTCAATATCAAATGCTTCTTGTCGAGGTAACGCAGTATAACTTGAAATAGCTTCTGCACCGCGCATGACATTGATTGCATTGATATAAAATTCTGCAGCAATTCTTGCTGTCGCTTTATCTTTTGCATATGTAAACATCCCCACCCCAGGCAATAACAGCACGACTGGATTATTATCGCGCATAGCGGGACTGTTATCATGTTTACACTGATTGTAATAATCAGTATACATTTCACGATATGCTTCAAATTGTGGAGAGAGAATATTTTTCAGTGTTGTACTGTCTGAACCAAGATCTGCATCTTCAAGCTTTAAAACAAGGGGACTAATTTTAGTCCTTAAGAAATGATCAGGACAACTGGTACCCATTGATGCTAATCGTTCTACTTCTTTGGAATTAACAAATTCAAGTACTTTTTCATTGTCCGTAAAATGACCAATCATTTTCTGGTTGGAGGAAGAAAATCCTCGGAGTATAGGCAATAAATCAACTGCTATCTTAACACGCTCATTGGATGCTAAGGATTGCCTAATAGGTCCTCCAAAAATACTTTGTTTATGCTGTACAGCTTCCTCAACATACTCGGCACATCGCTCGATAACTTCCAATGAATTGATGTAACACTCATAAGCAGTATCACCCCAAGTAAACAAACCATGTGAGCCCAACATGATTCCTCTTATTCCAAGATTATTATCGAGACATTCTTTGAGCTTGAGACCTAAATCAAAACCTGGTCGTTGCCAATCTACCCATCCAACTTTTCCTTCAAACAAATCTTTTGTTATTTGTTTTCCATCCTTTGCTGCTGCAATTGCAATGGCAGCATCTGGATGAAGGTGATCGATATGTTTAAATGGCAAGAATCCATGCAGTGGTGTATCGATACTGGGAGCCTTAGATGAAAGATCAAAAATGCAGTAGTTGAAGAGTTCAACCATACTGTCTTCTTGATGTTTACCGAGATAAATATTTTTAAGCCCTCTTAAACGATCTACATACAAAGCCGCCAAACCACTTCTTTTCATAGTTCCCAAATCACCTCCACTACCTTTAACCCACATGACTTCTACTTCTTGTCCAGTCAAAGGATCTAACTGCATCAATTTGCAGGAAGTATTTCCACCGCCGTAATTGGTCAACCTTAAATCAGCTCCTAGTAAATTAGAGCGATAGACCAACAAGGCTACTTCATCACCAGCCATTTCTGCAGCTTTCGTTTCATCCCATAAATAACTTACTTGTTTAAACTGCTTCATTCCTCTCTAATTTAAATACTAGTGTAAACTGTTACCATATCCTACCAAAAGGACTGATAGAATAATGATCGCAATTCCTGCTATTATTGTTTGTGTTGTTTTTTTAGAAACACCTTTCCATTCTTTCAGCAACAGTCCCCATACATTCGCTACAAGAATGATAAATGCCATGTGCAGAATCCATGAGCTTGGACCATTACCGAGCTTACTCTCGCCCATACCATAAAAGAAAAACTGTAAAAACCAAGTAGTACCAGCAAGGGCTGAAAAAATATAATTACTGCCTAACGGCGTCGCTGAATTGCTGTAGTCTCCAAAAGTCTTGTTCTTAGCATTCAGTATTAAACACCAAACGAGATTGGTGGTTAACCCACCCCACAGCAACACAACATAAACTACATTATTTCTGTATAGGAACTCACCTTGACCTGGGTGTGCAGCAACCCACAGCGCATTGGCTTCATTGGCCATTGACTGACCAGCTTCTAAACCGAAATTAAAACAAGCACTTAAAACACCAGAGATGATGGAGACCAACATCCCTAAGCCAAACTTATACTCTGTAGCAATAGATGAACCATGGGGATCTGTACCAGTTGATTGCAATTCTTTTTCTTTCATGATGCCAGCTTTGCCGCTCACGATAATTCCCAGAACACATATTAATAACCCAGCAAGAACAGTTAATCCCCATGAGCTAGCAAGCATTGTAGAAAAAGTATCCTTACCCACCACTGCATTAAAATCGTAGTAAATAGCGGGTATAATGGCTCCAAATACCATGCAGAGTCCAAGTATGATACTGCTACCCAATGAAACACCAAGATAGCGAACACCCAAACCATAGGTCAGTCCACCTATTCCCCACAACACACCAAACAAATAAGTATAGCCAATTACACCTGCACCAGTTGTTGCAATAATTTCAGAAAATCCAGGAATGGTGAGATATGCAGCCAAAGGTGGGACAATCAACCAGGAAAACAATCCTCCAATTATCCAATAGCTTTCCCAATGCCAACCCTTTACTTTTTTAAAGGGCATATAAAAACTACCGGAAGCAAATCCTCCAATGAAATGAAAAATGACTCCTAGTAATACTTGCATGGCGATTGTTTTAGGGGTAACCAAATATACCCAAAAACGAGCATTGATCTGTCCTATTTTATCTTATAAAAGGACTTCTTTACCTTTTCAGGCAGTTCAAACTTTACAGCACTTAATTGCTGAGTAGGGAAAAATATAACAGTCGATACAGTCAGACCATCATCAGCAAAAAGCTCAATAGATGTTTTGTCGATGAATAGCTTAAGATTCATTGTTTGCGTTGTCGTTAATCGCGGTGCTATTATTTTATCTTTAAAGGTTTTATTGAAATGAACTAATCCCGATTTTGATCGATCAATTTCAAATTGATTTAAGACCTGATTGTAGTTAATTTTTATTCGCTCGCCAATATTATTCTGAACAATAATTGAAAAGTCTTGCTTTGCATCTATATTATTAAGGTCAATTAATTGGGGGAGTGGATGATTCTCATTCAAGTTTGTTTCAACAATGTTACTTGTGCCTTCAAAATAAGGAAATGATGTAAGATAAAACTCATCATGCTTTTTACTTAAACCCAACTGCCTTGGGATTGTACAGGCACTTCTCCATTTTTCTGTAGGGACTGTATTGGCGTAATTCCAATTGCTCATCCAACCTAAAAAAATTCTTTTTCCATTTGTATTGCTGAACGTTACTCCAGCGTACTCATCCGGACCATAATCTGCCCATTTGATAGCAGCAGAATTTGAAACAAAATGCTTTCCGTCGAATTCACCAATGAAATACTGTGTCGCAGATCCTTTATTGGGCCCACCAGGATTGAGGTTTACAAGCAATACCCAGTATTCTTTGCCTCCGTAAGTAAGCGGGAATAAATCAGGACATTCCCATACTCCTCCATGGGCTCCGACACCTTGACCAAATTCACTTAATTTTTCCCACTGAATAAGATTACTTGAAGCATAAAAATGAATTCGATCAAGCACAGCCAAAGTCATTATCCATTTTTTTGATGGCGAATGCCAGGTAACTTTAGGATCTCTGAAATCCTTAATACCAGGATTTTCCAAAACAGGATTCCCCTGAAATTTAGTCCAGGTATACCCTTCATCAAGACTGTACGCAATCCCCTGTGTTTGAAAATCAATCTTTCCCTGACGTTCTGCGGCTTCGTTGTGTTGTGTAAAAATGGCAACAACAGGTGCTTTGCCATTTTTACCAAACCCTGATGTATTGTTGTGATCAACAACAATTGATCCTGAAAAGATAGTCCCCACGCTATCAGGGAATAACGCAATTGGCTGATGTTCCCAATGGGTCAAGTCTTTGCTGGTTGCATGGCCCCAGTGCATTGGTCCCCATATTGATGCAAAAGGATTATGTTGGTAGTACAAATGATACACCCCATTTAAATAAAACATCCCATTAGGATCATTCATCCAGTGTTGAGGTGGTGTAAAATGAAATTGAGGTCGGTATAATTTCTCATCTATTGAATCCTGTTGTGCATTTGCCTGAAAAAGCATTTGTACAAATAAAATTAAAAAGCCCATTTTTTTTAAATAGCTCATAGATGCACTCACATTTTATTATCCTAAATTTATCAAGAATAATGCAGATACAATGAAGACAAACCTTTGGCTATTCTTTTTGGGGGGATTTTTTTTAACAGCTAAACAGTTGCATGGACAAACGAACAATAATCCGCTTATTGCAGTACTCAATCAAATCGAAGATACTATCACAAAAAAAGTAGTTACCAACCCACTAGAATACAGGTGCCAGATTATTTACACGCAAATAGATCGTGACAACAACAACATACCCAGTTTTAAAAATTATCATTTCAACGTTAATCCTGATTTTTATTTCAATCCGGCATCTATGGTAAAAATGCCCCTGGCTTTTTTATCACTTGAAAAGTTGAATGAGCTAAAAAAACCAGGTGTCAATAAGAATACGCGCATGCAATTTGACAGCAGCTATGAAAGGCAGGTGGCCATGACAAAAGACTCCAGTTCAACAGATGGTTTTCCGAGTATTGCACACTTTATCAAACGTGCTTTTTTGATTTCTGAAAATGATCCCTATAATAGGATGTATCAATTTCTAGGGCAACAAGCAGCAAATAAAAAATTACTTGAAAAAGGATATACCTCGAGTAGGATTACCAGACAATTCATGGGGTATACAGAGGAGCAAAACAGACACACTAATGGTATACAATTTCTGGACAAAAACGGAAATTTAATCTTTAAGCAAGCACCACAATACAATACAGATAGCTTTTCATTTCCGTCTCCTATTTTGATTGGGAATGCACATATCAATAGAAATGATGAACTAGTTCACACACCTTTCGATTTTACAAGACACAACAATATTTCATTAGAGGACATGCGCAAGATGATTCAAGCGGTTGTTTTCCCAAATAGCGTAGACAGGCAAAATCGATTTAATCTATCTGAAGAAGACAGGCTTTTTCTTTTGCAGTACATGTCGCAATACCCGTCTGAAACAAACTATCCCAAATACGATAGTGATATTTTTTATGACAGCTATGTAAAATTTTTCTTTCAAGACAAAACACACAAAATACCTAAGCACATTCGCATTTACAATAAAGTTGGATGGGCTTATGGATTCATGACAGATGTATCCTATGTAATAGACACCAAAAATAATATTGATTATATGCTTGCTGCGACAGTTTATGTAAACAGTGATGGCATAGTAAACGATTCAAAATACGATGAAGAGACAGTTGGTTTTCCTTTTTTCAGGGCAATAGGTAAAGTTGTTTATGACTATGAATTAAAAAGGGCACGTAAGCATCGACCTATTTTAGAAAACCCAGTAAAGGCTTATGAAACAAGAGATCCAAACGACAAACGTGCAGCCATTAAATATGCTGATAATTAAACTATTTTGGTGCTTTTAAATCATTGGCAGAGACAGACCATGAATTAATCAGCTCTCCTTTCACACCCAAATAAGCCACTTCCATTTTTCTTTCTTTACCTTTTCCTGAAAACGTAACACGGGCATAATTCTGCAGCTTATCAACGCCAATAACACGAGCTGGATTGTCTTTTTCTGGTCCGCCAAAACTGTGTGTCCCAGAAGTCAAGGGAGATGAAGTAATATCATAAAGTGGATAATTATCTTTTCTATCCAGCTTAATGATTTCACTATGATGTCTATCTCCAGTAAAGAAAACAACACCATTTATTTTATTTTCTGAAAGGAAATTAAGGAAGTCGTTGTACTCAGCAGGAAATCTCCTGAAGCAGTCAAAGGGACTATTAGGATTCAGTACCTGGCTTCCTGTTGCAATAACTCTAAAATTGATATTCCCGTTGGCATTACTCTGCAGCAAGGCATTTTTCAACCATTGAATTTGTTCTTTTCCAAACATTTGTTTCTCGGGGTTAGGCATACCATTAACACTATCCTTCATGTTATCATTGCTTCTGTACCAACGATCGTCCAGTAAAAAAACATCTACATCATTCCAGGTAAACTTAGAATAGACTGCATCTTCTTTATTACCATAAGAGGGATTTGCCCAATAGGATTTGAATGCATTTCGGCTATCGTTTTTAAAAGGATAACTCGCATCGCCATCATTCCATCCATAATCATGATCATCCCATATTGCATAGTGCGGCATGGCTTTCCAGAAATCTTGCAATACGGGAATTTTTCTGTCTGTAGCTGCACGCTTATACAAACCCCATCCACTGAAATAATCAACTTCCCTTGTATACCAATTATCACCTAACCACAACATAAAATCAGCTTTCTCTTTGGCCATTGTGGTAAATATAGAAGAATCACCACCATATGGCCTGCCGGGCCTATCATAAGGGTTCTCATTAAAATAGGCACAACTGCCTGTAAGGAATGAAAAATCAGGAGCTGCTGTTCTCCACTGCCAAAGTTGTTGGGTCTTTAACTTACCACTTGCCATGACTTTATTGTTCGCACCAACCAATTGATAGACATATTCGGTACCAGGTCTTAAGTCGTTCAATTCAAAGACTGCAGTATTAAAATATGGATTTGTGGAAGCAGTTTTATATCCATTTCCCTTTTTCTCTGGCTTGGCAGACTCATAAAAAACCAGTCGCACATCTTTTACTTCAGGTGCCAATTCAACCCAGATTTTACTGCTTCGTAATTCAGTATGCCCTATCATGGGTCCAGATACAATGGATTGAGTTGATTGAGCAAATACTTGAGCAGAAAGACCAAGAAAAAAAAGTAAAAGAAGCTTACGCATAACCTAAATTTTAAATAAAATTAAGACAGTTCTGGTTATGAATTGATGAGCGGGATGAAATACATGTGACGAGATGATTAACTTTGTATGATATACACATGAATAAGATATCGGATATGTTGAGTTGGCTTAAACCTGTATTTCTCACCTTTATTTTAAGTTTACTGTATAACAGTATTTTTGGACAGACAAAAGATACCGTTGCAGTAAATCTAGACGAAGTTTTTATATCCTTCAACAAATGGGAGCAAAATACAAAAGAGATACCCAATATGATTGAGAAGGTTAATCTGCGAGATGCAAGATTAAGAAATCCGCAGACGACTGCAGATTTATTGGGACAAATAGGAAGTGTATTTATACAAAAGAGTCAACTGGGTGGCGGAAGCCCTATGATCCGAGGTTTTGCAACCAACAGGGTACTGATGGTGGTAGATGGCGTTCGCATGAACAATGCCATTTACAGAAGTGGAAATATCCAGAATATCATTAGCATTGATCCTTTTACTTTAGGAGGTGCTGAAGTGATCTTTGGTCCGGGTTCTTTGATTTATGGAAGTGATGCCATTGGTGGTGTGATGGATTTTCATACACTGAAACCTGAATTTTCATCTAACAAAAAACTGTTGACTAAAGGCAGTTCTACATTTCGGTATGCGACTGCCAACAAAGAACAAACTGCACATTTTGTTATTAATGTTGCTAAAGGAAAGTGGTCGTCAATTACTGCCTTTACCTACAGCAAGTTTGATGATTTAAAAATGGGTGTTCATGGTCCATCTTCTTATTTAAGAAATGAATATGTTGAACGTATTAATAATGTGGATAGCATCATCACCAATAAAAACCCAAGGATTCAAAGATTCTCAGGATACGAACAATTGAATCTATTACAAAAATTAAGCTACCAGATCAATCCGTCTATGAACGTCACCTATACCTTTACTTATGCAGGTACAGGCGAAGCTCCTCGATACGATAGGTTGATTCAATACCGAAATGGGAAGCCCAGGTTTGCTGAGTGGAGTTATGGACCTATGTTATGGCGTTCGCATAACTTGACACTCACCGATAACAAACCAAATAAACTATACGATGGTGCAAGATGGATAGTAGGTTATCAAAACTATGCAGAGAGTAGAATTGATCGTACAAGAGCAGCGACCAACAGAACTATTCAAGCTGAAGATGTTGATGCCTATAGCTTCAACTGGGATGCACAAAAAAAGTTGGGAAAGGGTTCTTTTTATTATGGACTTGAATACGTCTATAACCTGGTTGGTTCAGTTGGCTTTAGAATAAATATTTCCAACAACACTGTTACACCTTTTGTTAGTCGATATCCAAACAACAGCCGTTGGCAAACCAGTGGAATATATGGTAGTTACAAAATCAATCTTCATGAGCAATTGACATTACTCAGTGGACTGAGATACAGCTACAACCAGCTCAATGCGAATTTTGATACCACCTTTATTAAGTTTCCTTACAAGCAAACATCCATAAAAGATGGCGGATTAACTGGCAACCTTGGTTTGGTGTACAGGCCATCAGCTGCGGTTCAGTTGAATGGTAATTTATCGACGGGATACAGGATGCCTAATATTGATGATGTGGGTAAACTATTTGAAAGCGTACCGGGTAATTTGACTGTCCCGAATCCCAATCTGCAATCGGAATATGCATGGAACGCAGAAGTGGGAACAGTAATAAGAATTAGCAATAAATTTAAAGTCGAGTTGAATATCTTTCATACCTGGTTGAACAATGCAATTACGTTGCGTCCATTTCAATTTAACGGGAATGATAGCATTATTTTCAATGGCGTAAAGAGCAAAGTACAATCGCTGCAAAATGTTTCTACAGCACGAGTATGGGGTTTGCAAACCAGCCTTCATTATCAAATTACCAGAGATTTATTTGTGCAAAGTTTTGCCAATTGGATCAATGGTAAAGAGACAGATGAGGTAAAGAATGAGCAAGTCCCCTTGCGACATGCTGCACCCTTCTATGGCAATACCAATCTGAGGTACAGCAGGAACAAAGTATTTGTAGAATTAACTGCAATGTATAATGGCGAAGTATCTGCTGATGAATTGGCTCCTGTCGAGCAAGCCAAGACAGACATCTATGCAAAAGATGCAAATGGCAAACCTTATTCACCTGCTTGGTATACCATCAATTTAAGGACGAGTTATCAACTTGATCCAAAAACATCTTTTACTGCAAGTTGGGAAAACATGACCAATCAACGCTACAGACCCTATTCATCGGGCATTGTAGCAGCGGGTAGTAATTTGATATTTTCACTGAGGAGAAGTTTTTAATTCCGGAATACCTTCTACCGAAATGAAATCAATTCAACATCAAAAATCAATGCACAGTTTGGCCCAATTGACGCACTTACTTGCCGATCGCCGTATGCCAAATTAGGATGTAAAAAAAGACGCCATTTGCTACCGACAGGCATTAATTGCAATGCTTCTACCCAACCTTTAATAACACCATTTACAGGAAATGATGCAGGTTGTCCTCGTTTAACAGAACTATCGAATACTTCACCGTTTACTAATGTTCCATGATAGTGACAGGTAACAACATTATGCAAATTTGGTTTCTCTCCATCACCCTCCACTAAAACCTGATATTGTAATCCGCTAGACAATACCACAACACCTTGTTTGGTAGCATTATCAGCTAAAAATAGTTCCGCAGCTTTTAAATTGGCTGCCGACTTTTCTTCTTTCAGTGCTTTTAAACGATCAGAAACAGACATAAATAGATTTATATTTTTTATTTTTCTAAACTGTGTAAACTTGAGTTTGAGACTACTACTTTCCGATACAAAACTTACTAAAGATGAAATCCAACTGATCCTCATTGCTAATTTGCCCTGTGATCTCCCCTAAGTAATGTAGACACTGTCTGAGGTCAATCGCTAGAAGATCGCCAGGAAGACGCTGATCAATTCCATTTTGAATAGCAATGATTGATGAGGCTACTTTCTCCAATGCCTGAAAATGTCTGGCGTTGGTCACAATAGTCTGTTCCGTATTGATTGCACCATGGGTGACTTTATGTACCAAGGCTTTTTTAATTTGATCTAGTCCCTTATCTTCTTTTGCTGATATGAATAAAGCATCATCTATACCATAGTAGACTTGTCGGTTTGCTACATCTTGAGCAGCATCTACTTTATTGCCGACAAACAACCATTGTTTTGCAGTTTGTTTTAATTCCTCCAACATCATGCCAACTGCCTCTTTATTTTCAACCATTGCATCAAACAAATACAAAACCAAATCAGCATTGCGCATTTTTTCTCTACTCTTCTCGACCCCAATAGCTTCTATTTCATCTGCACCTTCTCTGATTCCTGCAGTATCAATCAACCTGAATAAAATACCATCAATATTCAATACTTCTTCAATCGTATCTCTTGTGGTGCCGGCAATAGCACTTACAATTGCACGATTCTCCTTCAACAAAGCATTGAGCAGCGTCGATTTTCCTGCATTAGGCTTTCCTACAATGGCAACACTTACTCCATTCTTAATTACATTACCCAATTGGAAGGATTGTAAAAGGTCATGGACGGTCACACTGATTCTGTTCAACAAATCAATCAAACTAGAACGATCTGCAAACTCGACATCCTCTTGAGAAAAATCCAGTTCCAATTCAATCAAAGCAGAAAACTTGATCAACTCTTCTCTTAAGTGATCCAAGACATGTGAGAACCCTCCTCTCACCTGATTTAATGCTGTTTCCTGGGCTGCTTTAGTTCCTGAGGCAATCAGGTCAGCAACCGCTTCTGCTTGCACCAAATCCATCTTTCCGTGCAAAAATGCACGAAGGGTAAATTCGCCCGGTGTAGCTAAACGTGCACCATACTTAATGCAGGTGGATATGATTTGCTGAAGGATGAAATTAGACCCGTGACAAGAAATTTCAACTACATCTTCGCCAGTGTATGATTTGGGACCCTTGAACAAAGACACCACTACTTCATCCAACTTAATTTCTCCGTCCATTAATAGTCCCACATGCAATGTATTGGCAGGCTGCTCCAACAATTTTTTTGAAATGAAAAGTCGATCTACCAACTCGATACAACCCTTTCCACTTAACCGGATAACTCCAATTGCACCTATACCTTGTGGAGTAGCGAGGGCAACAATTATATCATTCCATTTCAAATCAGACATGCAGCAAAAATAAGTTGTATTACCCGGTATAGAAACAAAAAAGTCGTCCCACTTGCGCGAGACGACTTGAGTATAGTGAAAGTTATTTGACTATTCTTCAGCCAGTTGGAACGTTACAGGCTGACGGCGGTAAGCCTTTACGTTTCTACCGTTCTGAACAGCTGGCTTCCATTTTGGACCTTTCTTGATTGCATTTACAGCAATCTCAGCCAATTTGGAATTCGGAGGAAGACAATTACCTACACCTGCTTCGCTACAAGGCAAAGCACGTACTTCACTCACTGCACCTTCCTTGTCTACAATGAAAAGAACTACAACTGTGCCAGAGCGACCATCATCTTGAAGCTCATCGATGTTTCTTTCAATTTCACGTGTAACATATCGGGTCCATCCCTTAGCACCACCAGGGAATTCAGCATCGATTTCCACTTTTTGGAATACTTTATCATAGTCCTCCTGAACAGGAGCCTCTACTACAGTACTCTCAACTGGTGGTGCAATAATACCTTCATCTTTTTGACCCTCCTGGTTAACTGTACCAATCTTAGTGTCTTCTAATTTTTCCACTTCCGGTGGCTTTTCATCTTCTTTCACCTCTTCATCCTTCACTACTTTAGGAGGAGTGAATTTTGCCATTTCTACCTTTGGAGGCTCTGGTGGTTTTGGTGGTGGTGGTGGTGGTGGTTCGGGTTGCTCTTCCTGTTTGATTTCCTCCAATTGTACTTCCTTAATTTGAACCTGGCCTTTTTTCTCACCAAGATCTAAAGAGGAAATAAAAGAAAGGAGCAAAATCAACAGACCCAATGCTACTGTTAGCAGCAAGGAATTACGCAGTCTCTTGTTGTAGCCTGTACGCAATTCATAAGCACCATAATTCTTGTTTCTACCTTCAAAAATGAGGTCGATCAAGTCAGCACTTAATATTTTATTTGCATCCATTGTAATGCTTTTTTATAAGATTCAATTTTCTTTAAATTTCATACAATCACTTGATTCCCGCAGCAGCTTCAGTAATCTTTACCAACTGGTATTCGACATCTGATATATCTACTAGTGCGTATCTTTTGATTTCGTTGATTGTCATTTCATCCAAAATATCTACCGTATTCTTGTAGGTAGCATCTTGAGTTGGTTTAATGATTACCACTAAATCTTCCGGATTAGTATTTTGTCTCTTTCGGATAATTTCATCTCTGATGGTTTTAAAGTTAGCAGATCTGAAATTTCCTTCTGTAGATGGATCCATTCCTTCGTAATAGTATACAACATCGTCCTTACCGAGCATGATGGTAAAGGCACCTGACTCCTTTACTTTATTTTGCTCTTCTGGCTTGTCAACATCCTTAGGCATGAACAAGTTCATGGCGGTTGGCTGCGACATGGTTGATGTAAAAATGAAGAAGGTGATCAACAAGAAGCCCAGGTCCACCATTGGTGTCATGTCTACCTTGGTAGACATTTTTTTGGCTTTCTTTACGCCTGGACCTTTTTTATGTCCACCGCCATCGCCACCTGAATCAATACTTGCCATAATCAGTATTTTATTTCGTTATCTAATTTATTTACCGCCTTTCATTTGGTTCTGTCTTGTTACATACAAAGCAGTTCCAACTGGAGCTTCTTCGGGTGATGTTACAAGCAAAAACTTATTCTGGTCATTCAATTTAAATGCAGTTAACACATTCTTGACAACCGGATATTTGGTATTATTATCAGATTTGATCAACAAATTGAGTTTTTTACCAGAATAGGCAATCAAGGCTTCTTTGACCCATGTAGTTAATTCACCACCTGTTGAGTCAGTGCAAGGAATTCCCTCTTGACTCTTAATTGCTTGTTCAGTCCCTTCCGCCTCGGGGTCAAGGGATAAAAGGCTTTTAAGCTTGCTAAAGGGGACACCTACACTTGCTGCATTGATAAAGTTTTTCATTTCAGCAGGACTTAAACCTAGTCCACGATTTTGATTCATGCTCTGAATCAAAATTTGACGAGACTCAGGATTATCCAATGAAACGAAAACCCTTCCATCTTTGTCGATTGAAACCATGAAGGCATCTTTCTCAGGCAATGTAATTGAAGAAACCGAGTTTGGTGTGGTTACTTCCACAGGCTCTGGTGGCTTAAATTTTGTTGCCATGATGAAAAACGACAGGATAAGGAACGCAATATCCACGAAGGGAGTCATGTCGTTATCCGGCGCATGTTTTTTTATTTTAACACTTGGCATGTTTACGTTTTTAAGATTAAGATGCTAATTCAATTTAATTCCACAATTGATGTGAAATTATTTGTACTGAGATACAAAGCTCTGGGTCAAAGTGAAACCAGACTCATCAATACCATAGGTAATAGAATCGATCTTAGTTGTAAATACGTTATACATCATCAACGCTACTGAAGAAGTACCAATACCGAGTGCAGTATTATAAAGTGCTTCAGAGATACCTACTGCAAGTTCTGCAGCAGCACCACCGCCACCTTCTTCACCGAGCGCAGAGAATGATTTAATCATACCCAATACAGTACCCAAAAGGGCAACGAGTGTACCAAGTGATGTAAGTGTTGACAAGAACACTAGGTTTTTTTGCAACATTGGCAATTCAAGAGCAGTCGCTTCTTCAACTTCTTTTTGAATAGCTGCTACTTTCTGGTCAGTAGAGAACTCATTTGCAGAGATCATCTCTTTGTATTTTTTAAGACCAGCCTTCATTACGTTACCAACGCTACCTTTTTGCTTATCACACAATGCGATTGCAGCGTCAACATTTTTGTTAGCCAATTCGAATTGAACTTTACGAACAAAGTCTGCGTTTGAAGCAGTACCAGTTGCCTTCCTGATTGTAAGGAAACGTTCAATTGAGAATACAACTACCATGAAAAAACATCCGATCAAAAGAGGTACGATGATACCACCTTCATACATACGGTTCCATGCTCCGATAGGTCCTTTGTGAGAAGGCCAGAAACCTCCCAAATCATCAGGTTTTGTAAATCCACCCGGATCACCCAAAATAAATCTCCATACTGCATATCCAGCTAATACACACAAAATTGGAGCTAGATAAGAAATTGCGTTACCACCACCTTTAGATTGAGCTGAGGTTGATGCTTTAGCAGCTGCATTTGGTTTAGTTTCTGCCATGACTTTCGTTTTTTGATTTAAAGATTACAGTTTGGTAAAAAAATATGTTTTCGTCGCTACTAAAATAATCAATCTGATGTAAAATCAAGTCGATTATTTTAAGGGCGGTGAGCAAGATAATAAAATTGATTAAAAAAAGGACAAGGGTGGAAAAAAATTAAAATTTGTTCAAATTGACGCAAATTTTATTCACAAATGGCATCTGAACCGCTTATATACAAATATGTGTTTTTCTCAGTTTTAGAATTATATTTACCATCCACTTAAATTAAGTAAAATGAGAACAAATCAACTTCTCGGGGCAATGTTAGTAGTTTCCCTGATTATTACCCAACAATTTTCTGCTTCCGCGCAACAACGAAGAGAAAGGAATCCTCCTCCAGCAGCACCTGCTGCGGCCCCTGCTGTCAAGCCTCCTGCGCCCCCTGCCCCTGCTAAGCCAGGACCAAAACCTTACAAAGAGGTTATTACTTCAAAGGCAAAAACCACGAAAGGATTGTTTACTGTCCATAAAATCGATGAAAAATATTTCTTCGAGTTAACAGAAGATTTATTTGGAAAAGAAATCATGGCTATCACCCGTTACAGTAAAGTTGCAGGTGGCGGTGGTGTATATGGTGGTGAATTAGCAAACCAGCAAGTTGTAAAATTTGAAAAGGGTCCCGATAATAAGGTATTCATGAGAGTAGTTACCCTTATTAGTGTAGCAGATTCATCTCAACCCATATATAAAGCTGTAACAAACTCCAATCTTGATCCTATAGCGGCTTCTTTTGATATTAAATCACTTGGTAAAGATTCAAGTGGTGCAGTTATTGAAGTGACAGATTTTTTCAAAGGTGATAACCAGGCAGTTTCAGTAAGTAGCCAGGCAAAAAGAAGATTAAGCCTTACCAGTGTATTGAATGACAGATCATATATTGATGTGATTAAAACTTTTCCTATCAATACTGAAGTCCGCACCGTAAAAACATACGGCTCTGCTCCTGCTCCAGCAGGAATGGGTGGCTTTGGTATGCCTTCATCATCACTTCCTGCTGCAAGTGCAGCTGGTGCTGTAACACTTGAAATCAATACTTCATTCATCAAGTTGCCAGAAAACCCCATGCAACGCAGGATGAACGACCCTCGTATTGGCTTCTTTGCAGAAGACTATACCAGGTACAGCGATGATCAACAAAAAGTAGAAAACGAAAGCTTCATCGTTCGTTGGAGATTAGAGCCCAAGAAAGAAGACGTAGAAAAATGGAAAAAGGGTGAACTGGTTGAACCAGCAAAACCAATTGTTTATTATATCGATCCAGCAACTCCAAAAAAATGGAGACCTTATTTGATTCAGGGAATTAACGACTGGCAAAAATCATTTGAGAAAGCCGGTTTCAAAAATGCCATCATTGGTAAAGAATGGCCTGAGAACGACAGCACCATGAGTTTAGAAGATGCACGTTTTTCTGTACTCCGTTATTTTGCTTCTGATATTCCAAATGCATACGGACCAAATGTTCATGATCCACGCACAGGTGAAATCATCGAAAGTCATATTGGCTGGTATCATAATGTTATGAGTTTGGTGCACGACTGGTATTTTGTTCAAACCGCAGCAGTTGATCCGGGTGCTCGTAAAATGAAATACGATGACGATTTGATGGGCAACCTGATCAGGTTTGTTTCTTCACACGAAGTTGGTCACACACTTGGTCTGCGTCACAACATGGGATCAAGCAGCAAAACACCTGTTGAAAAACTAAGGGACAAGAATTGGGTTGAAGCCAATGGTCACACAGCCTCTATCATGGACTATGCACGTTTCAATTATGTTGCACAACCAGAAGACAACATTGGCAGATCTGGATTGTTCCCAAGAATCGGCGACTATGATGATTGGGCAATTGAGTGGGGTTATGGTTATGGCGCTGATGATGTTGAAGCAGATAAAAAACAACGCAATAAATTATACAACGATCGTATTGCAAAAAATCCCAGAATCTGGTTTGGCACTTACGAATACGGCAACATGTCTGATCCAAGAACACAAAGTGAAGATTTGAGTGACAATTCTGTTAAAGCAAGTGAATACGGAATAAAGAACTTAAAGAGAATAATGACTCAGCTTCCTGAATGGACCAAAGAAGAGTCAGACAGGTATGCGAATCTTGCTCAAATGTATCGTCAAGTTGTTGGACAATTCAATAGGTATGTTGGACACGTTTCTCGTAATATCGGAGGATATTATGAAACACAAAAAAGTGTAGAACAAGAAGGAAGTGTTTATGAAGTAACACCAAAAGCAGTTCAAAAAGAAGCTGTTGCTTTCATGAATAATCAATTGTTTGCAACACCAACATGGATGATTGATCCCAAAATTTTGGATAAGATTAGTAGTCCAACTTCCGATCAACTAAGTTCTCTTCAAGATAACGCATTGGCAAGCTTGTTGTCAACTTCTCGTTTAACCAGAATGACAACTGCATCTAAGCGTTTTCCTAACAGCTATGATATTGCCGAATTATTTACAGACCTCAAAAAAGGCATATTCAGTGAATTGAGTTCTAGAAAGGCAATAGATGGCTACAGAAGAAACTTACAAAAGAGCTATGTAGAAAGAATGAGTGCTTTACTTGGAAATGCCCCTGCATCAGGAGGATTAACGATTTCAATTGGCGGTGCAGCAAGTGCTGGACCAGATCCAAAGAAAACCGATGTCACTTCAGTTGTTAGAGCACACCTTTCATCATTGAGATCAGAAATTCAGGCAGCAATACCTGCAACAACTGATAGCATGAGCAAGTATCATTTGATGGATCTTTCTGAAAGAATCAAAAAAACATTAGACCCAAAATAATTTATACCGGTTTAATGCATCAACAGAAAAGCCCCGATATTCGGGGCTTTTCTGTTACTATCTCATAAAGAATTCATGTCACCTTTATTCATAACGCAACGCTACAATTGGATCAAGTTTGGCTGCTTTCATGGCTGGATATAAACCAGCAGCAAGTCCCACCCCTGAACAGATGATAATACCAATTGTAATGATATTCCAGGGAATAAAAAACGGCGTATCTAGTAAACTACCAACTAAATTACCAATAATAACACCCAAGAAAATCCCTATTATCGCTCCTAATAAACTGATTAAAGTCGACTCAAATAAAAACTGAGCACGAATAGAATTCTTTTTTCCTCCCAATGCTTTAATTAAACCAACTTCTTTTGTTCTTTCTGATACTGCTACCAACATGATATTCATCAATCCAATTGCTGCACCAATTAAGGTTATAAAACCAATTGCTCCAGCAGCAGCTGATATGGTACCTAATAAACCAATAAATGTTTCTGCGATACTATCACTCTTATCAACATAAAAGTTATTTTCCTCAGCTACTTGAAGTCCCCTTATGGGCCTGAATTTCGACTCTGCCTCACCTATTGCCGTTTCCATTTGGTTAATGTCTTTAACCATGACTGCTATATTATAGGATTGGTTAGGATTAGCATATCTTTGTCGCACGTTAGTATAGGTTGCAAATACTACATTATCTGCTTGTAGAAAAGCACTTGAACCTTTTTCTTTTGTTACGCCTATCACCCTGTATTTATTTTTTCCAACTCGAATGACTTGATCTAGCGCTCGATCAAGTTTAGCTCCGAATAATTTGTAGGCTACATCCTTACCTATGATACAAATATCCATCCCACTCTGTACATCATTTCGGTTGAAATTTCGTCCATATGCAATTTCATACCCATTCAATTGCAGGTAGTTTTCATCTCCCCCATTTAAGGACACTGTTGGGTTCGTTTTCTTATTTTCAAAATTAACGACTTGGTTTCTAGGTCCATTAATACCAATACTGACGTCAGCAGGATAATCATACATTTGTTTGAATTGCGTTGCCTGTTTGTATGTTATTATTCTACCCGTATTGGATTTCTTTACCTTTCTTTTTGTTTTGGTATTCGACTGGGTAACATTGGCACCATCATTCCTAAACATTCTTCGCTCCTTGAAACGAATACTGAAAGCATTTGCCCCCATGGTAGAGAAGCTATCCCTTAGGCTATTATTCATGGCTTCAATAGCTGTAATGATACCTACAAGAGCCATAATACCAAATGCAATAATCGCGACAGTTATACCTGTTCGAAGCCTATTGGCCCTGACTGTTCTCCAGGCCAACACCAGATTATCTAATAATTTCATGATGTAAAAGTAATCAAACCTTTACTTCATCATTAAAAAGATTGATGAACGGAACAGCTGCTAGTTGACTAAAAGCAGATTTAAAGGAACATAATCAGCCAATCAGGATGAATTCCTAAAGCCAAAACTACAATAGCATTTACTACCATCATGGCTTGGAAGAAAGTCGAAAATTGAACATCTTCAAGCGATTGATCATTATCGTTTTTAAAATACATGGCTTGGATCACCCTGAAATAATAATAAATACTTACTGCTGCACCAAGAATAGCAATGATTACCAACCATAGAGAATTGCCATATTTCATGGCTGATAAAAGCATGTAATATTTAGCAAAGAAACCGGCTGTCAAAGGTATACCTGCTAATGAAAGCAAGCTTACCAACATAGATGCTGCCACTAGTGGATGTTTTTTTGCAAATCCGTTAAGCCCCTCTACGGAATGATCCTTAAACTTAGCCAACACAGCAAATAAACCAATGCTGGCGAAGCCATAAGCCGCAAAATACAAGATCATCCCCTGCTTGGCCATCAGGTTCATTGCATATACGCCTAGCAGCATAAATCCAGCTTGTGCAATAGAAGAATAACTCAACATCCTTTTGACACTCTGCTGGAATACAGCAGTTATGTTACCAACAATTATTGTAAGCACAATAATTACACTTAATAAAACATCCCACTGTGTATGTACTTTACCAAAAGCAGTTTCAAATAATTTTAGGAAAGCAAAAAAACCAGCTGACTTTACCAATGTTGCCATGAATGAAGTATATACGGTTGGAGTTCCATCGTATACATCAGGCGTCCAGAAATGAAAAGGTGCAGCTGAAACTTTAAAGGACATTGACACCATCAATAACACCAAACCAATGGCTTTCATTGGAGAAAGAAATCCTGCTCCCATGTTGATTCCTTCTAAATAGAAAGTGCCTGCATCTCCATAAATAAATGCTATCCCCATCAACAAAAGACCGGTAGAAAAAGAGCCCATTAAAAAATACTTCAATGCAGCTTCATTGCTCTTTAAATTAGCTTTATCACTGCCCGCTAAAACATACAATGGAATGGAAACGATTTCAATACCAATGAACAACATCAACAATGATTTGAATCCAGCGATAATTGAAATGCCTGCAGTGATGAAGAAAATCAATGCATAATGATCTGATGGCGATTTTGAGCTTCCTTCAATCTCATTAGCAGAAAGTAAAAAATACATTAGTAATGTAAGGTGACAGACTAAATTGAACACAAAACCAAATGAGTTGTATACCAACATTCCTTTTGTATCAATAGTAAAGAAAGGTAAACCCGCATATTCCAGCCAGTTAGCAACCAAAACAACTATTACGCCTACAATAGCTATAGCAGAAATTGTTTTTTTATTCTTGGTTGTAAATCCTGCGTACATCATCAGTACACCCCATAAAGCAGCTAATATAATCGCGTTCATAATTTCAAATGTGTTTAGTTGGTGCTAAATCTGTTTAAGATTAATCCCACAGTTTCAGAAATCATCGAGAAATAAGGTGTAGGATAAACACCCAATATGAAAATCAGTAAACTGATAACAGTCAACATACCTACTTGTGTCTTATTGATATCCGTAAATGAATTAACCGAAATTGCTACCTCACCATAAAAAACATGCTTGACCATATTCAAAGTATAAATGGCAGAGAGTATAATACTAATTCCTGCCAATGCTGCAATCCATGGTTTCATCTGGTATAAACCATTAAATAACATGAATTCTCCAACAAAGGCATTTGTTAATGGCAGTGCGATATTCGCGAATGCAATAATGACCATGAAAATAGCCAGCGTTGGTGCCTTTTTAGCTACTCCACCCAATTCAGAAATTTTTGATACCCCGGTTTGTCTTTCGATTAAGTCGGCAATAACCCAAAGTCCCACTATGTTTATACCGTGATTGAACATTTGAATAAACAAACCATTCATGGCAACCTCTTTCAATGTAAAAGCGCCAGCAGCCATTAAACCAATGTGTGCAATTGATGAATAGGCAATTAATCGTTTTACGCTATCTTGTTTTATAGCAATGAAAGAGGCATAGAGCATGCCTATGACTATTAAAATAGTTATTGGCTCAGCATAGGTTTTAGCCGCATAGGGAAACATAGGCAACAACCACCTAATTAGTCCAAACAATCCCATCTTAACCATCACACCACTCAAAATCATTGTTACGGGTGTAGGAGCTTGCTCATATGCATCTGGCTGCCAGGTATGGAAGGGGAACAAGGGCATCTTAATAGCAAATGCAATAAAAAACAAAAAGAATACCCAAGCCTGTTCAACATTAGTAGGAGTTGCATTGTAAAAAGAAACTATACTAAAAGATCCTGCAGTTTTGAGATAGATATAGAAAATCCCTATTAGTAAGAACAAAGAACCGACAAACGTATAGATAAAGAACTTAAATGTTGCTTTGATTCTTTTATCTCCTCCGTAAATAGAGGAAAGAAAATAAACAGGAATCAAAGCTAGTTCCCAGAACAAATAAAATACAAGTGCATCGATAGCCATAAACACTCCCATCAAACCACAGAAAGTAAGCATCAATAAACCAAAAAACACATTGGGGTTTTTATATTTACCTGCTGGTATGCTGATAATAGCAATTGGTAAAACGATTGCTGTTAGCAAAGCCAGTGTTCTTGTTAACCCATCCAGAATGAAAGCAAAACTTGCTCCAATACCTGGCAACCATACATAACTGACTTGGTTCAACAACTGATGTTTTGCTTCTGTGTAAAACAAGCTAGTTACAACAACCCCTAAGGTAATGAATGAAAAAAACAAGGCAGTTGTTTTAGCACTTTTCTCAGACTTCATGAAAAAACT
>VFQT010000352.1_pt1 | contig 69703 bp, 68 predicted proteins | sample 3512381 | NCBI WGS metagenome assembly VFQT01 (sample SAMN10412376, study PRJNA504923) | tailings metagenome | isolation source: Relicate 2 Philex TSF3 active mining site | place: Philippines: Tuba, Benguet | collected 2017-08-29
CGTGAGACATACGGCAGCGATATCTGTGAGGCGCACCATATCCACTGGATCTCACGGGGCGGCACGGATGCCCTATCCAACCTTGTGCTAGTGTGTCCTAATCACCATCGGGCGATTCATCGCTTCGATGCCCCTTTCGACTGGGCGGACAATGCCTTTCAGGTTGGAGGAACACGGGAAGCTTTGATGCTGCAAAAGCATCCCCTGATGCCGGTTGAGCGGTAGGTATGGTTTCAAATGAACCCCTTCGCCCCAGCACTTTTACTTGTTTCGGTGCGATACGCATCCAGACGATGTGTCACACTGATATAGTCGACATGGAGGCGTCAGGATTTACTGAATGCTCTCCAGAAGAGGTTTGTATGAAAATTCTCTTGGCTCTCGCCGCGGTCGCCGCGGTCATCGCTCCGACCTTCGCTCAAGGCACCGGCAGCAGCTACAGCTCGACATTCGTAAGGGGCTACACAAAGAAGGATGGTTCCTATACCCAGGGACATTTCCGCTCTACAAAGGACAGCTCGTTTAGCAACAACTGGACGACAAAGGGCAACATCAACCCGTTCACCGGCTCCGCCGGCACACGCATCAACCCACCAAGCCTGTATGGCTCATCCCGTTCCAGCAGCTTTGGCAGCGGCAGCCTGTACGGTTCATCCCGTAGCCGCGGCTCCCGCTACTAAGCGGTAACGCACGCCCCCTTGGATGTCTACGATGTGGTGGATATCCGGGGGGCTTTTTATCATTTAAGATGCTTCATCAGGAGCAATCTCATCCGCCACCCGCACATAAATGCTGTTCTCGCGAGTCATCAGCCTCTCGGTGATCAGGAGGCGGCGGAGCGTCGCGACATCCGGGTGGAGCGGTTTGAGCAGCGCATTGACCTCGAGCTCATGGTAGCTGCGGCCGGGTTCGAAGCGCTGGACGATGTAATCGAGGACCACACGTTGCTTCTTGAGCTTCGTCGGGATGGTGACGAGCTGGCCATTGTTGATGAACGCGGCGAGGACCTTTTCGGCATAGCCGGCATCGTAAATGAGCTCTTCCTCCCGGGTGGTTGCGTGGCGATCCATGCAGGGAATTTATCATCTGTCATGTGGAGGCGGTGAGACATCCGTAAGCGCCGCAACTTCGGCCTTGCAACGCTTCTCTCGCATACGATAATGTGCATGTAGGCGGAAATTTATCCTATTTAGGAGCTGTTTATGTCCGCCGCCTGTTACGTCATCACATCGCCACCAAGCGTTGTCTGTGAACCATCCCGTTCTGTTCCGCAGTGTCGCTATCTGTTAGACACATGCATCGTCGTTGACTATGTTGAACAGAATGTTGACATCCCCAGAGATGTGTTGGACGAATGTGCCATTTCAGTCATCACACTCATAGAGCTTTCATTACCTCGTAAACGTAGTGCAGCTTCGATCAAAAAGTTGACTGGATTCCTATGGTTACGAACAGTCATGGGATGTGATTGGACCATCGTGCATATCGCAATCGCGCTCCGCTTCAGAAGGAAGTTGACAGTGCCAGATGCCATCATTGCTGCGACATCCGCTTGTCATGGTCTCACTCTGGTAACCGCCGACGAAAGACTGCTTAGTCATCCAGCTATCAAAAGTGCTCGATTGGAGGACATTATTGTATGAAGTCACAAACTAAACGCCCCCGAATTGCCGAACAGAAGCGCATTCTCTATGACGCCATTCTCAAGATTGCTGAGGTCAAACTAAAGCAGACGGCTGGACTATTGGGCGATGTTGACATCGAGACACTGGATCTTCATCCATTCGTCCTGGAGGTACTTGGGACCGAACCTCTGAGGGCAAATCCGTTCTATCCTGTACGTTGTTGCGCGCCCGATTGTGAGCGTGGCAAACAAGAGTGATGGAATAACATCGCGTAAGACGAGTCAGATGACATCAGCCGCGGGAGGGCGTGGCAGCCCTCCCCTACACGGATCGTGTGACGGTACGCAACAGTATAAAAAGTCGTTCCCAATGCGTGATTGCGGAGCGAGTAGCTCTCGCGATAATTTGGAATCAGGCGGAACCTTACTCTTCGAGGTGATTTATATGTTTTCATCCGCCAAATTAAGTGCTCGTAGCTGTTCGTCTCCAATAGTGGACGCACTTGCAACATTGTTAGTCGCTATACAGTGCGGCTGCTATCGCCGCGTCGGTGGGAATATATTGCGTACGTGCCAACGTGTCCAGTCCTTGACCCGATGATTGTCTCTGTTGGATCGCGAAAATTGGCGAAGGTATTTGCCACACCTGAGACCATTGATAAGCAATTGGGCACGGCTGTGGGGAAACAAGTTCGCAAGCGCTTAGATGACATGCGTGCAGCAGAGACATTGGACGATATTCGCAATGTTCCAGGACGCTTTGAGGAGCTAACAGGAGACCGACGCGGCCAGTTCTCGCTCCGTGTAAGCGCAAACGTGAGGTTGATTATCGAGCCAGCCAACGATGCTGAGTGTTTGAAAAACGAAGACGGTCTCGATTTGCGCTCAGTAACTGCCGTCAGGATTGTAGAAATCGTAGATTATCACTAAGGTATTGAACAGATGAAACAAAATTACCCACTTTCGCAGTACTTGCCATCGACTCCGCCCGGTGCAACTCTTGCTGACCTTCTTGTCGAGCGGGAAGTGAGCCATGCGGAATTTTGTGAACAGACCGATCTTTCACACACACGCTTATGCCGGATTATTTGCGGTGATGATGCGATTACACCGGATTTGGCTGCGCTATTTGAAAGCACACTTGGTCCTCCTGCGTCATTCTGGCTCAATCGGGAACACCAATATCGACAAGCGCTTAACGCCACATCTGAAATCCCAGAGCGATGCACAAACCCCATGGCAATTGCATAGTGGTTGGGCTGTTGTGGCAACGATAGCTGTCCGCCCTACGCGGAGGTTTTGCGTTTAGTTAGGAAGAAGATCCTGTAGGGCCAGACTTCCACGCCTGCCCGCGGCTCTCTGAGATACGAAACGCAAAAAGGGCAGACACAGAGGCCTGCCCCTACACAGAAAGGCAGCGTTCCCACTGCGTGGTTGCAAACTCCAGAAAGCAACCGTAGAGTGAATTTAGGCGGAAAAAATCCACAATGGAGGGTCACTTCGTGACACTGCAGTATTGTTCACCGCCATCTACTGCCGACCGAGTCGGCACATCCGTACCTGAGTACCATTTGCGTAGCCAAGGGTATCTCCTTGATACCAACATCGTTATTGATTTGGTGACTCGCCTGCTCGTCCTCACCGGAAGTCTCACTTCTCATTTCATCAGTGTCATCACACTCGTCGAGCTTTGCAAAAACACGGATATCACTGCGAACGGGGTGGATGCTTATGTCCGGGATTTGCTCGGCGCCGATGCGTTGATTGTGGACATTGAAATCGCCAAAGTCGCACGCGACCTGCGGATTGCTACACAGCTGAAGGTACCGGATGCGGTTATCGCGGCGACGGCACTTCACAACGGATTGACGCTGGTTACAGAGGATCGACAGTTACTAGCAATCCCGAATATAGGTGCCATCGGGTACGACAAATTTATGACGCAGATTGGAGCATCCAATGAGTGATCGTACATCCATCATTTTGCTGAATGAGCTGCATGACGATGACCTACCAGCCGAGATCCTGCGTAATCCAGAGCTTCAAAATCTGGTTACTTACCTTCGAACGATTACGCCACCAGAAATCGAGGCATGGAAAGAGAGTGTTCGGCAAAGTCGCCTTCACGAATGGAACGACGATGACAACGCAGTCGATCTTTTATCCGAAAAGGATAGCGAACATCAAGGCGAAGGCACGATCGAAGTTTGAGTAACATCAATACGCCAGGCACGGGCGGACACGGCGGTCCGCCCCTACGCGGAGGATTTATCATTGGACAGGCAGTTTTCGTTACGAATGAAGCCCCCCGCGAATGGTTGCTGGTAAATCCTTCCATAACCGCGGGAGGGCGTGGCAGCCCTCACCTGCGCAGAAATTGTGGCATCCGCCACGTAGGAAACGTTCATCACAACAACGCCAACATGTGCGGGCGGTCCCAGCGGTCCGCCCCACCAATTACAACTCAATCATCAACCAACTTCAAAACAAACCACTTACCGCTTCTTCTTACGCTTTTCTGAATCCCGCTTCCATAGCGCATCCAATGCAGACTTCTCCACCGCAAACTTCGCCTCGTGCGCAAGCGCTGTTGCATGACGATGCACAATCCCTTGGCGCGTTGCCTTGCTCAGACCCGCAACGTAAAGTGCATCCTCAGACCGGACATCATCAATCACAATGCCATCGCCTTTGGCCTGCCACTTTACGTTGTGGACACCATCGGCATCGATGCGGAAGACATCCACCGGCTTACGCAGCCGCGCTGGCAGCGGAAATGCGAACCGCACAGCCCGTGGCTTACCAAAGACGAACTCCTGACCGTTCTCGCCGATTTTGTAGGCAACATCCGCCGCAACCAACAGTGCCGCATCCGTGGCAGAGACCACCGAAAGCTCCCAATCCGGACCTGCGCCCGGAAGCCCCTGCTTCCGAAACGCCGTATGGTCGCCATCGAGGAGAATCGGCTCAACCATTCGGATCTCGCGGCCAACCCGCCGCATCGCATCCCATGTGTCCGGAAACAACATCAGTGAATTGAGACTCAAATTGAACCAATACAGCGATACAATCCGCGCGCCAAGCGCATGAATCGCCTGTGAGCGCAGCTCAGCCGGTGTCGGACTCCTCCGTTTACGACCATCAAATGGATCATCCCAACCCTCATGCGGCCCCTGAGACCAGTATGCACAAGGCAATGGCTGATTCAATTCACGGAGCGATCGGCACATCACCCCAATCGTCTCAAGCGGCGCACCCCAGCGGATTTTCTTCCCGCCCCAGCGGTCATACTTGGTCCATTGATCCGCCGCCGGCGCCGTGACGCGATAGGCATCATAGTGCGGAAAGTCGCATACACCCGCATACCATCTCCAAATGCGCTCCTCGCTGTGCGTTACGGATGTCGGCAAAGGGGATGCCTTGTAGGGCACAAGCTGATCATGGACTCTCTGTGGAGGGACAGGCTTCCCCCCGCCATACTGGGGTTCTCCGAGGAACTCGACTGCATGGACATCGACCAGCTTCTCCGGCTTGCTGTAGACATCAATAGGATCCAGCTTGTTGAAACGTCGTAGCTTGTACTTATTGAACAACTCAGGGTTGTCGCTGTACCCGGACAGCTCCTGATAATGCGCTGTGTCGATATGCATCGACTTCAGCAAACCTAGGAATGAAGGGTCCTTGTGCGCATCCGAGCCTTCGTTGTTAATCCACCCACCACTGATTGCAAAGTGCTCGGCTTTTATCCGCGAATAGGCCCAGAGGTTACCGGTAGATGTACGGACCTCTACCGCAGCATACGAAAGGGGCAGGCGGGCTACAAAGGCAGTCACTACACCCAAGTCGGTTGCCGGAATCGCCACATTCACCGGAATCCAGCTGCCAGCATGGAGGAGCTGCCAGGGCTGCTCGGGTTTTGGAAGCCATAGACGTATCCCGGTCACTTTTGTGGCTGCGGTCTGATTGTTCCGGATATGGAGGACGATGCGATTTGGGTGAATCGAACCATCCGGGCCGCGGTACGTCACCGCTGTGACCCATGTCTTTGGCTGTTCTATCTTGATGGTTGCTTTGTCGATGCCGGTTCCTGCAATTGTAAACGCATTGCCGGTGCCCCATGCGGCAGACTTGCCATTGAACGAAATGACGGTCAGAGTTTCCGCCGTGCCGGGAATGGCGAGAGCGGCATCATGCCACGCCCAATCCCCGGTCTTCACGAGGTCATCAGGCATCTTGCCATTGAAGGTTTCCGGGATTGCACCGCCCTTGACAAACAAGCGGACAAGTGCAGCAGGACCGGGACCGCGATTTTGAGCGTAGCGCATTTCGGGTGCAGTGGTATGCGGAACGATGGAAACGCCGATGATGCTGGATTGGGTACGGGATGCCATTATTGCCTCAGGTCTCGCAGTATTTGCCTATGCGTTCTCCCACGAAGCGCAGAACTCCTTCGCAAGATAGTTTGTATATATGAAGGGGTTGCTCAAAAAATGCGTATCCAAGGTTTTATAGATGCAGTTCATCCAGCACACTTGCACGAAACATTACAAGCTTGTTTTTGATGAGCATCTCGGAATATGTCGAAGCAGTTACGTGGAATGGTTGCAGGCTGGACAGGTGACTTCGCATTCCTTGGCGGACATCATTCGGATTGACATTCTCAAGCACGCAAAGAAACTCATCCAATGTGAGTGCTTTTATGTTTACTTCACTCATCAATGCTGCAGGAAAGTCCTTGACATTGGACGTTACGATAATCTCTGCATTTGCTTGGATAGCTGCATTTAAGACATGCTGGTCATTCTCATCAGGTAGCTTTGGTATGGAATTGGTTGACGACTTACCGGTAATTTGCCAATCCCAACCATGCTTGCGCAAGAGTAATTTTGTCCTGTTTATTCGGTCCTCCGACAAATCCGGGCGATTTGCCATTAAATTACCTGTCCATTCAGTCTCAATTTTGAGCGTCCACTTTGGCTGAAAGACTCGCAATACAACCAAGTTCCACAGCAGGTCACGCTGGAATGCGGAGTAAAAAATGTTCGCATCGATTACTGCTCGGAGCACTGTAATCTGGCCTAGTAGAGGTTATCTGCCACGTTCTGTCGCGCTTCCTCAGCAATAGCTGCCACTCCAGCTTGCCGGGTTTGTTCCAGATACTCTATAACGCTCGCCGCCGAGACCCTCCGATGCTTCCCAACGCGAACACAAGCAAGGTCGCCGCGATCAACCAATCTGACGACAAACGGTCGCGAAACTTGCATTACGTCGGCGACTTGCTGAGTCGTGAGAAGGTCGTGATGCGCCACAAGAGTCACTGAGCTCCCGCCAGCCCAGGTATCGAGGATATTCACAACAAGCTGCGCAATGTCATTTGGCACTGAAACAACGGAATCATCGCTGGTTATGCAAAGACTTCCAGATCGTAGTGCAGCCCCGACTGTTGCTAAAACTTCAACTTCCGATGTTCTTTCCAATTTCATTAGTTTCATAGCCACAGCATCCATCACTAACAGAATGTTCGCAACAAACGAAACAAACGAACTTTTCGAATTTGTGATTGACTGCCTCTAAAGTTATTGAACCCAACGAAACGGGGATGCACCATACTCAATTCTGTCAGTGGGATCACCCCCCTTCCCCTCACGCCATCAAACCCGCTAGAATGCGCCATGGTAGCGATACAGCAGACACAAAGTAGTGCTCTTCCCGTCAAGGTCCATGGCCGCTGGGGCATCGGGTGGACGCCCGCCGCAGGGCTTTCTCTCACATTGGATGGCATCCCAGTCGCGGTCAAGTCCACGCTATATGTTGTCAAAGCCGGCTGGACGGGGCAGCTGTTCGGGATGCCAAGCGCAAAGTGGAACACCACGGGCTGGGTCGCGATTCCGGGAGGTTATGCTGCAGAGGTGGTCGCAACAAACCCGGATGTCAGCGTCACCTATCGCTTTAGCATCACCGACCCGGATGGCATCCAGGTCGATATGACCGCAAATCTCCTTCGCGATATCCCCGCCGAAATCGAATATGCCTGCGCATATCTCTCCAGTCCGATTCTGATTGGGAATACCGGGTACGCGGATGGCAATCCGTTGAAAATCGCATCCAGACTCCCTAAACCCGGGCGTAGTCAACAGGAAAATCGCCTCTGCCCGGATGGCTTTCGCAGCTGGGAAGTCGAAACTGCTATCGGGAACCTGCAATGTGAGGTGATCTCAAGTGCAAAGAATGTCCTCTTCGATGCACGCTCAGATACGCAGGGCTGGGCTAAGGCTTACCCCGTGTTCTGGATGGGCATCGGGTCCCCCGCAGCGCCCATCCTCCATGAAAAGCCACTGAGCCACAGCCTTCGCCTCAGTGTCGGGCCGCGTGCACAGAGTGCTCCGGGACGCCCTCTATCCCTTCGCCCGGCGAAAAACCGTACACGCATCTTTACGCCGCCGCCGCCGGTCATCATCCCAACGCCAAAGTTCCAACGCATCGATACCGCTGCCAGAAAACGGGTTTCGTGCAAGTCCATCGCACTCAGCGGGAACCTTACGCGAGAGATAAGGGCCCGTTTCGAAACGCTCTGCCGTCAAGCGGGTATCACCATTTCTGATAAATCAGCCACGCGGCTGGCGGTCAGCATCGCACAACGCACAGTGGATGCACATCCGGAAGGCTATGAAATCCAAGCCCTAGGTAAAGAAATCCGCCTGACCGGCGTGGACATCGCGGGCCTACGCTGGGGAATCGAAACGCTTTTCCAGCTCATCACGCGTACGGCGGATGGAGGCAGTTACATCCCGGAAACCCATATCAAAGACTGGCCAACCCTTGCCTTCCGTGGCGTCCACTTGTTCTTTGGAAAGACCGCTACCGAGTTCCACGGAAAGCTCATCTCACGCATTTATGCGACGTTTAAGCTAAACCAAATGGTCATCCAGTGCGAACAGGCGAAGTGGCCGAGCGCACCTGACATCGCACCAACGTGGGCCGGAACAGCGGCGCAGCTCACAGAGGAAGCCCGGTTCGCGGCGCTGCATGGCATCACACTAACGCCTCTCGTACAGGGCTATGGTCACATGGAGTGGTTATTTGGAACCGCTGCACGCCGGCAGCTTGCCGAGGATCCCGAGACGCCGTATGCCCTGAACTTCTCAAACAAGCAAGGAGTTGAGCTGGTACGCGGGATTATGCTGGATGCCGCCAAAGCTGTCCCCGGGTCCGCATTCCATATCGGTCTGGATGAAGTGACGATGCGTGGGCGGTTTCCATTCATCACCAATGGGAAGGATTTTGTCACATTATTTACAGATGCTGTTAGATATTGGCAATCATCATTACGTACTGTCGGACGAGAAACCTGGCTTTGGGGCGATATGTTGCTGCATCCGAGCGAGTGCGCACCGAGCTTTGGGACCGCTCCCAGTGCTGCGGATGCAAAGCGGCTCCGAGCTGAGCTCCCCAAGGATGTCACGGTCTTTGATTGGCAATACTCAGCACTGAGCAAGTATCCAAGCCTCGATGTCCTGAAGTCCAGCGGATTTACAAAGCGGGTAGCGTGTACCTGGTGGGACCCTGCGAATATCAAATCACTCGCGGCTGCCGCAGGCGCAAATGGCGCGCTCGGTGCGCTTTGTACGACGTGGTGTGGATATGAGTCGAAGGAGAGTGTGCTCGCGGGCGAGGAGCGGCGGCAGTTTGTGGCGATGGTGCATGCGGCCGAGCATTTCTGGAATGGCGGTGCGACGCAGCCAGCGTGGGATGCGGGAGACATCTTCAATGCCCGCTACGATGGTCGTTCCGAAAGTGTATCCACCGAAACGGATGCTTATGCTGTTCCGCTTCCGAAGCCACCTGGAAGGGTCGATGGCCGGATTACGCCGATATCCAAACCTCCGATGCCAACGACGGGATGGCAGTTTCCTCCAATAGCTCCGGCTGCGATTGGCGGCATCCTGCAGCGCGGCTCAAAGGTACAAGCAATTCGGGTTGAGGTGCCGCGTGGAAGCAAAAGAGTCTGGCTGGTGATGGGGGCGAGTCACGCAGCTCCATCGGGCTCACTTGTTGGCGAGATCGAAGTCGTGTCCGGTAAGTCACGGAGAGTGGAGCGGCTCTTTTACGGTCGTGACATCGCGGCGATTGATGATGCACTGGCATGCACGGCGGGTCCAATCGTTCAACAGCTGCCATCCATGGATGGAGGAAACCTTCTGCTCCGCGGACGCGTCGTGGGTATCCCGGCGGGTGCACAATTTATTGAGCTCCGCGGCGGGACATCCGGGAGTGCATTGTTGGTGTATGCCATCGCGGTGGAGTGACTATTTTCATAAAAGAGTGCGGGCGGGCACAGCAGCCCTCCCCTACGCGGAGAAATTGGAAGCGAATACGCAGTGGAGAACGCAGAGGATTTTTATCGGAAGTCCGCTTCGACAGACAGAGCGGTGGCGGAGCGGCGTGTTTGGTGGAGGCCGGAGGCATAAACGACCGGGGGTGTCAGCCAAACGGACACAAGACAAAACTTTTCATTCCCGCGATTGCGGGAACCTGCCACCCGGCGTGGGTTGGTGATCATCCCGGTCGTCTTGGTGACGGCCGGAGCCGAATAGGCCGTGGAGCCCAACATTTTGTAACCGAATAAGCCGTGGAAGCACGTCAACCCATACCAAACGAAACATCCGATAGGAGCGGGCGGACACGGCGGTCCGCCCCTACGCGGAGGATTTATTCCAGTCAGTCGATCTCAGAGCAATTATCCACCGACAAACGTACCGACGCGTAGCGCGGTGGAATGTCGAGCGGGTGGTACGGGAGCCGAAAGTGAGACCAGCCGTCAAAGTAAAAGACAGGTGATTACCGGCGACTTCGGCAAACACGCGAGGCATCCACCCCGCAAGCGCATTGACAGCCCGATACGCAATTTATACCGCGGGAGGGCACAGCAGCCCTCCCCTACGCGGAGAAATTGGAAGCGAATACGCAGTGGAGAACGCAGAGGATTTTTATCGGAAGTCCGCTTCGACAGACAGAGCGGTGGCGGAGCGGCGTGTTTGGTGGAGGCCGGAGGCATAAACGACCGGGGGTGTCAGCAAAACGGACACAAGACAAAACTTTTCATTCCCGCGATTGCGGGAACCTGCCACCTGGCGTGGGTTGGTGATCATCCCGGTCGTCTCGGTGACGGCCGGAGCCGAATAGGCCGTGGAGCCCAACATTTTGTAACCCTATAAACCGTGGAAGCACGTCAACCCATACCAAACGAAACATCCGATAGGAGTGGGCGGACACGGCGGTCCGCCCCTGCGCGGAGGATTTGTCAACGATGCCCAATCAGTGCTTGTCAGATGACAAATCACGAATCGAAAATGCCCCATCCACAGAATCTGTTATCAAACATTAGTACACGAAAAACCGAGTTTGCAGCTACGGCTTTCCGCCCGGAGCACCAAACATCTGGCCCATTCCCGGCTCATAGGGGAGCTGCTTGAAACCCTTTGGTGCGGCAAACAATGCGGCCGGCAATGGCTTGGTATCCAGTTTTACAACTTCGTTGATCATCGTAAATCTGGGCATCCCCTTCATTTGCTTCGCAAGCTCAGGGTTCGCTCCGCCGATTGTCTGACTGATCTCAGTTTTTAGCGGAAAGCCTTGGATCCCAGCAATCGTCTGCTTGAACTCCGGCGTGATGAACTGGCTCATCATCGATTCCAAACCGCCGGGGAGGCCCCGATGCATATTCGCAAGGTCAGGATCCGTGCATGTCCAGACGACGAATTTGAGCGTCAGCGTCATTTTCATGCCTTGCGCCGCAAGCGTCTCTGCAGACTTTCGGACACGCTTTGCCGACTTGGAACCGCTGGCCCCGCCCCCCATCGCGCCGCCCATGGACATCGCCTCGCGAGGAATCGTCATCTCAAGGGAAACCTCAACCGTCGTCGGCTGCACCTTACGCCCGACAATCACCTTTGTCGTCGTCCCCTTAGTGACCTTCGGCGCTCCGACCGGCTTTATCATCTTACGGACCATGTCCATTTCGGTGCTGCCTTCCATCGGGTCGACATCCGCTGGAATCGCATAAAACTGCTTCTTTGCAGTATCAATCATCATCGTCGTGCGGGGCCCGGCAAGCATCACCATGCCACCCTGCTCAGTACGCATCCAGCCGTTTTGGTACTTCGCAACCTGCTGCATCCCCGATAATGGACCACTTGGCGCACCGGCACCCGCGGCGTAAAACTTGGATGTGACTGTCGCATCGGCGAATGCCGCAGTTGGTAGCAATGACAGTACAGTCAACAATGTCGGTACGAAGCGTGTGGATTGCATATTTCGATTACCTAAAAACAAATCCTGATGTTCCCGCACACAATCAAGGGTCAGTGGGCATCCGGACCGTAATACATGCAGCCAGCGTTACAGGTCTCCTGCACCATCACGGCATGCAGCAATGGAAGCACTGGCTTCATTCGGTCCCAAATCCAGATAGCGAGGATCTCGCTGGTCGGGTTCTCGAGACCTGGGACTTCATTCAAAAAGTTGTGATCAAGGACATCGTAAAGGGGCTGGAAGGCCGCTTTGACATCCGCAAAATCCATCACCCAGCCAAGCTGCGGATCAAGGTCGCCCCGTAGATGCAGCTCAACCATAAAGCTGTGGCCGTGCAGGCGGGCGCACTTGTGCCCGGCAGGCACGTTTGGCAAAAAGTGAGCGGCTTCAAACTGAAATTTGCGTACGAGATCCATGGCTGTGCCTCTATGGTATCCCGTTCAGTTTGTGGGTCTGGGTGCTGAGGCGCCATTTTGGGTGATGCTTGATGTATTCAATCGCCGCCGCGGTGTTCTGCGTTTGTCGCGGACCATCCATGGGTTGAAGGAACCAGCTATCAAACGAAAGGTCTGTAAACCGCTCAGGCTCCATCCCGAGCTGGGGATAGACGAGCTTTAGCTCATTCCCGGATGTCTGCACCAAATCAGCTCCTGCCTTTGGGCTGACGCAAATCCAGTCGACGCCTGCCGGGACGGGGCGAGTGCCGTTTGTCTCGATTGCGACCGTGAAGCCTCGCGCATGCAGGGCATCCAGAATGGCACTATCCAGCTGCAGTGTCGGCTCGCCTCCCGTGCAAACCACATAGCGGTGCGCATCCCCGCCGGCCCACATGGCTTCAATCATCGCAGCGACATCCTCAGCGGATGCATACTTGCCGCCATTTTCGCCATCCGTGCCGATAAAGTCCGTGTCGCAGAACTGGCAAATGGCTTTGTGACGGTCTTCTTCGCGCCCCGTCCAGAGGTTGCACCCGGTGAAGCGACAGAAGACAGCGGCACGTCCCGTGTGTGCACCTTCGCCCTGCAGCGTGTAAAAAATTTCTTTGATGGTGTAGGCCATGGAGTGTTGGTTTTTCTATTTTCTCTTCTTATACAAGACGGAAAACCGGAACAGCGGCACGTCCCGTGTGTGCACCTTCGCCCTGCAGCGTGTAGAAGATTTCTTTGATGGTGTAGGCCATGGAGTTTTGGTTTTTCTATTTTCTTTTCTTACACACGCCCGAAAACCGGAACAGCGGCACGTCCCGTGTGTGCGCCTTCGCCCTGCAGCGTATAGAAGATTTCTTTAATGGTGTAGGCCATAGAGTGTTGGTTTTTCTATTTTCTTTTCTTATACAAGACCGAAAACCGGAACAGCGGCACGTCCCGTGCGCGCGCCTTCGCCCTGCAGCGTATAGAAGATTTCTTTGATGGTGTAGGCCATGGAGTTTTGGTTTTTCTATTTTCTTTTCTTATACAAGCCCGAAAACCGGAACAGAAGCACATCCCGTGAGCGCGCCCTCACCCTGTGAAATCTCTGCCGACGCATAAATCGTTAAACTGAACCCAACGATTGTAGGCAGGAAACCTTCGCGTTACCAGCTCGCTATCGGGGCAGGTAAACACCGGTTTGCCTCACGTGATACCATCCACTTCTAAAATGGCAACTTTACGACAGGCCCGCGTGGGCGAAATGATCCGACGGGATCTCTCCGAAATACTCCAGAAGGAAATGCGTGACCCCCGCCTTGCAATGGTAACTATCACAGGCGTAGATGTGGCACGTGATTTCACGATAGCAAAAGTCTACGTCTCCGTCCTTGGGGATGCACAGGATCGCAGCCTTGCGATGCGCGCGCTCCGTGGTGCCGCCGGCTTCCTCCGTGGACAGCTTGGCCGGATGCTGGAAATCCGCTCGGTTCCTGAGCTGAAATTCCTTTACGATCAGGGCATCCAGCGCGGAATCGAGATGTTCGAAATCCTCAAGACCGAGGAAGCTGCACTCAAAGGCGCAGATACTATCATCACTCCCGGCACCTACAAGGAAGAAAAAGTCCGTGGAGCGAATGAGCGCGCGGTACGCGTCGATCAAGTGGATTTTGATGATGAAGACTCCGATGATGAAGTAGATGACGAAGACATCATGGATGAGGATCCAAACGCAGAATAATGCACCCTCACCTGCCCGGAACTGGGTAGAGTAGGGGAATGTTTCATGATGCATCCGATGCGTTGATTGCCAATCCCCCGATGCTTGGCTACGGGGTCGCTGTCTTTGATTCCAGTGGCTATGGGGACTACGCATTTGCAGTCGCCGGCTATGGCTTTCCGAATCGCATCCTCGCGTGGGATGGTCACCGCCTGATTGACCAATATCATCCTGTCATCTACTCGGCTGATCGAAACACACTGGGGATTGCCGCGGCTGACGTCGATGGTGATGGCAACGAGGAGCTCTACTGCCTAAACGCCGACACATTTGGTGGCTACACGCGGATGGGTGACCAGCTCTTCGCCGTCCGTGATAGCGACATCGGCTGTGACTTGTTTTCGTTGCCGCAGAATATCGAGTTCATCAACCAAATTGCCGGACGCTCGGTTTGCATGATCGACCCGACTGGCTGCGGAAAGTACATGGCCTGGGTGGCAAACTACGGCGGCCCGATGCGGCTATACAAACACATTTTCGGAGATCGCCTCATCGATGTCGCACCAGAGCTCGGTATCGACCAGACGACTGGTGGACGGGCCCTGATCGCGGGTCCTATCCTCTCCCCACCCGGACATACCGACTTGTTTGCAGCAACGGAAAACGGCCCAAACCTGCTGTTTCTCGATGTCTCAACGCGAACCGTTGGGGATGTCGCCAATGATCTCGGGATTTCCGATGAGGGCTCTCACGGCCGCGGCACCGCGGTGATTGCAACAGGAACTGGTACGGAATTCGGCATTGTTGCCACCAACTGGCAGGATGAACACCGCTTTTGGGTCCTCGACATGCTGGGCACGTTCCTCGATGTCGCATCTCCAGATCTCCGTCGTCCAAGCGCAGCACGAAATGTCGTTGTGGCTGATTTCGACAATGACGGCTACGAAGAAATCCTCATCAACAATATGGACCAACCGAACCGGCTGCTCAAGTACATCGATGGGCAGTGGGTACGTATTGATGCCGGGGATGCTACAGAACCGGATGGCTGCGGTACGGGGATGGCTTGCTGCGATATTGATGGCGATGGCCGCCTGGAAGTCCTGATTTCGCACGGCGAGAGCGCGATGATGCCACTGACATTTTTACGACCGCTGGGTGGCTATGAGAACAACTGGCTACGGATTGCTCCGATGACACGCTTTGGCGCACCAGCCCGGGGTGCATTCGTCGAAGTCACAGCCGGTGGCCGGACACAAAAACGCATCATCGATGGCGGCTCAGGCTATCTCTGCCAGAACGAGCCCGTGGCCCATTTTGGACTTGGCACGACGATGACGGTTGAAAATGTGCGCATCGTGTGGCCGGGCGGGATGACACATATCATCCTGAATCCGGAAATCAACAAACATCACCGGGTAGCCCATCCAGAAGGATAGAGGCGCTTAGCTTAGCGATAGCGATACAGAAGCAACAAGACTTGTCAGTCCATTTTGCATCGCATGCGCGATGATTCCCGGGGCGATGCTCTGTGTTCGCTGACGCCAGTAGGCAAAGCCCATCCCTAGGACGAATATCGCGCCCCAGTCCGTTACCGGATGCAAACCTGCAAAGAAAATACTGACCGCTGCCATTCCAATCCACGGACGCACGCGTAACCAGACCGGCGTCAGCAGGAAACCACGGAAGAACATTTCCTCAAAAATCGGGGCTCCGACGGATGTCATCAGCATAATCATCCCGGCCGTGACGCCGCCATTTGCATTCTCAAGGAGCTGAAAAGCAGCGTTTTTGTCATCAAGTGCATCAATGTGAACGAGCCTCGTCCACACTATCATCGCGATGGTCAGGAGTGGAAGCGTCGCAGCGTATGCCCGGATGCCATCCCAAATGTGGCCTGGGTGAAACGTAAATCCGAAGGGAGCCAGCGTTTCGCCACGCTTGCTTCGCCTCGATGCCATCCAAACGAGCACTCCCAGCGCAGACACAAACTGCCCGACAACTAGAATCGGAACAAGCGGGATATCAAGTGCTCTGGCAAGCAGCTGTCCACCGATTTGAGCAAGGCGATAGGAGCCGATGTAGGCGACGAACGCGGTTATGCCATCATCCCACGTCTGTGTGTCGGAAGTGGTTGGGGATGCAAGCGATCCAACGAACACTGGAACGCGCGGCTCCGGGAGCCATGACTTGCCACCCGCTGCTGCGATCAGCATCATCACTCCGGGTATGGCCACCACAGGCAGTGTGATGATGACACCGACGATGACCATGATAATGATGTTCTGACCGCTGTACTTACCAACAATCGCGGAAAGGGTCACCTGCAGTGCAAACAAAAGAGGTAGCGCAACCGCCACAAACTTCCAGCGACCAAACCGCAATGTCGCACTCCAGAGCAACAGTCCGATACCGGTGATCCCGGACAGCAACATCATCCCGATGCCTATTGAGTATGGCAATGTTGAGCGCATCGCACGGGATTTACCCGCTGCATTTTCTCTTGCCGAAAGGGCTGCATCACCGGTTCGCAATGCTAGGCGGGAAAGTACAAACGGTTCAAGAACCCCAAGGTGCATTTTCTTAATGCGTTGCACGAGGTCACCACTGGGTGGCGGTGCCCCTTCATCGAATATGTATGCCCAGACACCAACTTCAGAAAGGTCAGTGGCGACATTCGCCTGCGACGCTTGCTTCTTCTTGTCATCGGATTTTCGGGATGACTCTGCAGCCTCTGCTTCGATGGCGTCTACGATAAGCTGGCGGTCATCCGCTTTGAACTCTGCATTTGCCAGACCATGCGTCACTACCGCATAGCGTGCGTACCGAAGCGACAGACTATCCTCTGCGAGCTTATGCCACAACATCGGCGGGTTGCCGAAGAGCGTGGCATTGCTTTTATCGGCACCGGATGCAAGCCAGTACCGGGTTGACATCACTGCCGTCTGGATACTCGTCATCGCCGGTTGCTTACGTACTGCCACTGCAGGCTGGGGCTTGGTCGCGGTGACACCGGGCAGGGATGTAAGTGCAAACTCAGCTGCAAACGTTAACATCGCAACGATAGCCCAGAGGAGCGCCACCGGGCTTGGACGCCACTTTGGTGATACGCCTACGGGTAGGTCAGCAGCCTGAGGCTCATCGCTCACGGATGCTTACTTGGACTTAGCAGCGGCAAGGCGTGCTTCTGCAGCTTTGAGATTTGGAGGACCAGCGGGATACTTCGGAAACCGCTCTACACACTCGCGCCAGGTATCGACCGCTTCCTTAAACTTTCCCAGCTTGGTATAGGTATGTCCGAGGAACGAGTAAGCAGCGCTTGTGACACCGCCGACTTTCACTCCCTGCACAAGATACTTTTCCGCTTCCTCATACCGCTTTGTTCGATACAAGTGACCGCCAAAGTTTGAATAGAGCATCCCCTGCTTCGGCGCTTTGCTGATTGCATACTTGAGGAGCTCATCTGCCCCCTTCGTATCTCCCATAGACCACAGTAGCCATGCCATCGAGTCGATGACTTCTTCATCATTTGAATCAATTTCCATAATGATGCGTCCGAGCCCGACGACGCGCTGATAATCACCATCATGCCAATACGTATCGCCTTGTTCCCAAAGGCGGTTCGCAACGTCATTGAGGATTGCATCAGCAACCTGGTCCGTCTGCTTGTCTGTTGCGGTACGTGCTTTTTGCGCCGTCACGGCAGGCTTTGCCGTCGCGCCACGCTTGATTGGTGTTGGAGCAGTGGTTTGTGCAACGACTTGCCCGGCGACCGAGACCGAAAGCAGCGATACGGCAACGATGCCGGCAAGCGACTTAGCGATGGAGTTCATGATTTATCATACTCCGATTTGCCCGATTAACACGGCATCGGGGATGGATATAAGCCCGTGCATGACAAGCTCCACAGGTCCCGCAAGGTAAATAGCGCCATCAGGTGTGCCATCCCATGCGACATTGAGGGAACCACCATCCGATGTCAACGTGACGGATTTCAACTGCGGAAATGCCTTCATGTAAGCCACGCCCGCTGCACACGTACCCGTCCCGCAACCAAGCGTCTCACCAACGCCGCGCTCCCATGTTCGAAGACGCAGCATGCCACTTGCGTCACGCCAGACCCAGTTCGTGCTGATACCACTTGGGAAGTCAGAATGGTTTTCCAGGTCACAGCTGATGTTCACAAACATCACTGGATTTGGCCCTTGATCGCCTGTCAGCAAGACCACCGCATGTGGGCTGCCCGTGTTGATAAACGAAAACGGCAGCTCGCCGACTTTCATAGGGGCACGCATTTCGATGGGAGCTGGAAGCTGAAGCACCACATCGTTCCCGCCCTGATACGTGTAGCGAACATCCCCAGAATCTGTGATTGCGACACCCACAGCGGGAATGCGTCCATCTGCTGCAAGTAACGAAACGACGCACCGAAGGCCATTTCCACACATTGTGTCGCGGGAGCCATCCGCGTTGTAAATGCGAAAGCGCAGCCCTCCGCTATGCGGAGCATAGGTCAGGACCCCATCTGCACCGATGCCAAAGTTACGGTCGCAGAGATAGCGAATGGCCGGTTCGATGGCATCACCTGGGATTCGCGCGAATACATCGTCAGCAACAACGACAAAGTCATTACCAATGCCATGCATTTTATGAAACGAGATATCAACCGGCATCCAGGTTAGGGCTCCAGCGCCTCGAGGCGCACTGTGGCATCCGAAATCATCTTCCGGTACCAGGCGCCGCTTGGATCAACCAGAGGGAACCACCAGCCACTTGGCCGGCTGCCTGCATGCGGCAATCCATGAATGACGCGAAGCGCATTTGCAATCAGCTCTGCCCGCCGTGTCTCAAACAGACCAATTAAGTGACTTCGCTCGGCGCGAAGTGCCTTGACTTCAGCCGTATTTTCAGCGGAACGTAGCGCCTGTCGTGCGGCCCGGCGCGCAATCCGCAGCGCGTTAATCTGACGATCGAGCACCGCCAGCGGCACATCAAATGTAGATGCCCTCTCAGCTTGTGCAGAAATATCCAGCTGACCATGACGGGAGCGGAAATCTGCGCCCTTTTGCGTTTCGAGCTGAACCCGTTTTTCACGAAGGTCATGTAATTCGGCCCTCATGTCGCGAACAGCATCACGCTGTAGTTGAAGCATAACGGCATGCGATGCCAGGGCTTCATCAAGTTCGGTTAGACGTTTGTAGTGTGTGCACCAAGGGTTACCCTCGGTGCCGGCGAGGTGATTGGCAAGTAACCGGGGGGACGCCACGGACTTTAGCTCGTCAATACGGGAGGTTTCCCACGCGATGGCCTTGTTCCAACAGAGAGCAAGGTCATCTGAGTCCACAGCTGAACGTCCAAGGGCCTGGGACAGCGGAGCTGGCAGTTTAATGGTTACCGGCGGGGCTGCGCCGAGCGCCGACCAGGCATTCAGACCGATTCGAATGATTGGATACTGGGATGGTAGCGATAGACCGGCAGCGCGTAGATTGGCAACTAACTTTGCGGACAAATGAGAATATCCGCTCGCACCTTCATGAAAGGCGATTGTGTATTCAGCTCCGAGCATAGGGAGCAACGCGACGGCCTTACCCACAACACAGACATCCTCGTAACCAGCCGCCTCGAGGAGTTCGGCTAGCTGTCGCGGTGAACAGACAGCTCCGTAGATGACCTCTCGGGTGTCAAAGTCAAGCTCTACCCTGTCGGCATGGACGAACAGCGTCCCGCGGCCTTTGCCTGAAACGCAGACATCAAATGGCGTCGCACCATCCCCAAACTGGGATAATGGATACATATCAGCCCCATCAAGAGCAGCATCATATGCACCACTCGCCTGCCGAAACGTTGCCGGATCCAAGAACAATGCCAGCAAGCCAAAACGTGGCAGAGTTGATGTATCTGGAGTAAAGGCCAGGAGCTCGCTGGTCCGTGTTATATGGTCAATAACATGGTTGCCACTTACCAGAGTATGCAGCCTTGGGAGGATATCCGCGTACAGGTCGGCAAGCTTGGCATCCGGATTTGCAGCCGCAAATGCATTAACCCAATCAAGCAGCTGCTGGCGAATGTCGGCATTTGCCTCCACCACACAGGCTTCACTCGCTTCGAGAGTGGATGTCAGCTGTTGCAAGAGGTACGGCAGAATCGTAGTCAGGCTAACATCCCGGACTGTGACCTTTTTCCAGCCGGTTTGGACAATACCTGTCCAGCCATCCGCGGCCGTTAGCATCGAGAGTGTTGTGTCAGGATCTACCGCCGTGCTGCGAATTGCGTGGATATTGGCTCCACCCTGTTCAGCGAGCGCAGCAAGTGTTGGTGGGTCCTCAGAGCCAAAGATGCGGTGGAGTTCGCCCGCGGCTGACCAGAGCCCACGCGTCATCCAGTCATCATGACCCAGGATGGCATAGTGCGCGGATGCATCGATTTTCGGGTGCCGCGGAGACTTTGCAAAGTAGTCCGTGTCGTGAATACCTACGGTTACCGTCGCGCCGGGGGTGCTTTCCTTCAGTCGTGTCAGGATGCCAGCTTTTGTAGGTTCATCCCAGAATACGGTCTGTCCAAGGGCGAGCAAATGCACGGGGCGACCAGCAGCCACGATGGGCTGTAGCAATTCGCTCGTCACATTTTTACACTTCATGGCCTACGGAGTATACCGCTGGCGGGTAGGAATAAGTTCACTCATCCATACGAATGACACCGTGCCACGACCTAAACAGGTATGACGTTCTATCCTACTGAATACCAACATGATCAATATGACGAACGGGGTAGCCTTGCTCAAACCACCGGCGACCAAAAAACTCCAAAAAAGGGTCTTCCCCGTAAACGCCCCCGCAGGGGGAAACACACTTCCTACTGTATTCCAACATGATCAATGTGACGAACGGGGTAGCCATGTTCAATCAGATACTTTACGATGGTGGTTGCATGGTCAGATCCCCGTGTTTCGACCAATAGCTCTACGCCCGTCGCTCCGTAACGTACATCGGATGCCAGCCGGTTGTGCTCCACATTCATGATGTTGCCACCAACGGCTGCAACAGCTTCGAGCAGGCCGGCAAGCCCGCCGGGTTTGTCCTTTACCGATGTGAAAATGTGGAGGTACCTGCCCTGACGAATCATCCCGCGCTCGATAATGTCAGCCAGCAGCTTCAGATCCATGTTGCCACCGCAGAGCAGACAAATCGTACGTCCCTGCCCGAGGCCTTTGTGTTCAAGCAACGCAGCCAAGCTCGCCGCGCCACTCGGCTCCACAAGAACTTTCATTCGCGTAAGCAGTAACAAAATCGCCTGAGCAATGGCATCATCCGAGACGGTAACGACATCATCTGCATAGCGCTGGATGTAGCGAAACGTGCGCTCGCTCGGAGCCTTGATGGCGATGCCATCAGCGATTGTGTCGACGGCCAGCTTCCGGTGCACGAGGTGGCCAGCCTTGAATGAACGTGCTGCGGCATCCGCGCCTTCCGCCTGCACGCCGATCACGCGGAGGCCTGGTTTTGCTTCCTTGAGCGCACAGGATGCGCCGGCAAAAAGCCCCCCGCCGCCAATCGGGATGATGACTGTGTCAACATCGGGGAGCTGCTCCAATAGCTCGACGCCGAGAGAGCCTTGACCAGTGATAATGCCATCGTCGTCGTAAGCGGACACAAAAACCCGCCCTTCGGCTTCGGCGATACCCTTTGCAACCGCGACGGCTTCATCGAAATTTTCACCGTCTAAAATGACATCTGCGCCGTAGCTACGCGTCGCCTCAACCTTGGCATTACTTGCGGTACGCGGCATCACAACACGGCATGGAACACGCGCCTCACTGCTCGCGAGCGCCAAGCCCTGTGCGTGATTGCCCGCACTGGCCGTGACCACACCGCGCTTGCGCTCGGCATCTGTAAGCATTGCGACCCGTGCACACCCGCCACGAATCTTGAATGACCCCGTTCGCTGGAGGTTCTCCATCTTGAAATAGAGATCGCTGCACTCAGCAAAGTTTGCAATGCCTCGCCCACGATAGACGGGAGTTTCCCTGATAAACGGACGTACATCACGGTCATAAACAGCCTTAATCGTGTCGAGACGGATCATGCGAATCTCCTCAATGTATATTATGAGGTAAAGGGAACATCACAACCTGCCTTTGCAAACAGCCGTGGAGAAATCCGACCAAAAATGACAGCTTTGACACTCTTCAAACAGGCCTGCGACTCTGGAGCAACACTGGACCACTATTCAAATGCACTCCAATCCCTAGCTGCTGACCGGCGTGGCAGCTGGACGGAGGCGCATGATCTTCTGCAGGATGACCATTCAAAGGCAGGTTCCTGGGTTCATGCGTATTTGCATCGAAAAGAAGGGGATGCCATGAATGCTGCGTACTGGTACCGGAAAGCGGGCGAGCCCGTGGCGACTGTCTCTCTTGATGCTGAATGGGAGGACATCGCAGACGCCCTCCTCGCACAAAAGTAATCTGGTCTACGGACTGGCGATGCGGCAGAACCACCGCACGCTACCGTGCGCAAACGTCCCGCTCGGCCATGGCGCATTGGCATCCGATGGCACTGCCAGGTCAACCGTGATGTCACCGCCGCGTGTCCCGCGTAGCACAATGGCGCGGTAAACGCGAAGGGGCAATTCCCCCCAGCTCTCATCCCGTGACCCGCGTGTTTCAGCCACGACAAACGTATCATTGACAGCCGTCTGAACGGCCACAACGCAGACGTAGTTGTCAGGTGGAGAAACGACATCGATATCGCGAATCAAATGTTTCGCTGCGTGAATCCCACCTTCGTTCAGCGTACAGAGACCATAAAGCACAATATCAAGCTGTTTCCCCGTGGATGCTGTATAGGTCGGAAGGTGTTCTGCCGTATCGACAGGGCATGCGGTTATCGTCTTGCCAAAGATATTCAGCTCGACCATAGGGAGGTCCTGCGCGGTATCCCGCCACTGACGGCGCAGTGTTGCTGTCAGCGATTGGTTACTTGGCCACTGCGGCAGATCCGTATTGACTGCAGCGGTAAATGCTTTGCGTCGCCTGATACGCCTTATGATAAAGCCGCCAGCAAGCACCGTAATTCCGAGGAGTAGTCCTTCGCCAACACCAGGTGGAAGAGGCATTTTAGATCTCCTCCCTTTGGCCAGATTGCGCAGAGCGGATCACCGCATCCATAACGATGCTCTGGGCTACGCCATCCTCACCACCAAGCAATGGATTTCCGGGAATACGAATGCTGAGTGCAAAATCATCCAGCTCGCGCTGCCACTGGTTGATATATGGAAACTCCATAACATGGAGCTCATCTTTGCCGTGTGAGCGGTACGTAACACGGATGCCCGCTTCCCCCACCTGATACGCCCTCTCGAGCGTGATTGAGCCAAGCGTACCGGTCAGCGTAGCCGTACTCGCAAATGCCTGATCAAACCCGGAGTGAAGAATGGTATGTCGCCCGTCCGCATAGTCAAGGACAACCGTGTTGTGAATGTCTACCCCTGTCTCTGCGTGCATAGCAAGACGGGTATAGGCCCCGGAAGGCTCGCCCATATACATTCTGGCGAGATTAATGCCATAGACACCAACATCCCATAGCGCGCCGCCGCCCTGTGCCGGGTTCCAGCGGATTCCAGCGTGTTCAATGGTGGCGGTATAGCAAAATGTGGAGTCGATACGTATCAGCGAGCCAATATCACCGCGCTGGATCAACCCCTGAGCAAAGCTGTGCTGTGGGTGATGGCGGTACATAAACCCTTCCATCAACCGCAGGTCATGTTCATCCGCCAGCGCTGCGCAGCGCTTGGCGTCATCGCTGTTTAGCGTAAAGGGCTTATCACACAGAACGTGTTTGCCCGCACGCAGAGCACGTTCGGTGTACTCGGCATGGATGTCGTTAGGCAGCGGGATGTAAACGGCATCGATGTCCGGGGATGCCAGAAGCGCATCGTAGTCGCCGAACGCATCTGGAATCCCGTTCGCATAGGCAACCGACTTAGCCTTGTCGTAATCCCGGCTGGCAAGTCCGGTCAGAATGTTATGTTCGGATGCTGCAAACGCAGGCAGCATCCGTTTCTGAAAGACGCGGGCGCACCCAAGAACGCCCCAGCGGACTGGCTTGAGCACGCTATTTCCCGAGAGCCCTCTTTGCTGCATTCGCAATGGACTGATTACGGTTCTTGAACGTCAGCGCCTTTTCGAAGACAGCCTTGCTTCCGGCTTTGTCATGCTTGTCCAGGAAGTTTAGGGCAGCGAGATTGACTGCGTTGAACTGTGACTCATTCACAAGGGACTTGACCGTCGCGATATCGCCGCTTGTCACATCGTGGTCGAGAAGTGCCCGGATTGCTGCGGACTTGCGTGCTGGATCCGGATGTCCAAGTTCTTCGCTCCAAAAACTCTTGAGCATTGGGTTCTTGATGCTCGAAAGTGCTGCAACACTACTGAACACAGGGAAAGTACGGCGGTCCTTACGGAGGATTGCCATTAATGACTTTAGCTCGGAGTCTGTCGGGTTGTCGGAGCAGACCATATCGAAGGCACTTTGTCGCTCAACGGCACTCGTTGCATGCCTGACGATGGCCCGTGCCTCTGCTGCTGTAGGCTTATGTTGCATCTCCCGGAGAAAATCATGATTCGGGTCAAGCAAAACAGCATCAGGCTTGTTGTCCACCTTGATGGTGAGCTCCTGCTCTGCGCCGGACAAGGTGACCTTCTGCGTCTGCATTCCGTAGGACATAAAAATGCCAACCTTGGTCGGAATGGTGTAGACAGGGACACCGCCATCGGTCTTCTGCAGCTGTTTGACGCGGAGTTTTACCGACTTGGATGCTTCATCGTACGACCACGTGTAATCCAAAACTGGATGACCCGGCGACAATATCCATTGGTTGAAGAAGGGCTCACAGTTGATACCACTTGCATCCGTCATTGCCTTCATAAGGTCATGCGTCTCAACGGGCGTATGTTTGTGGCGGGTCAGATAGAGGTTGATTCCCTTCCAGAAGGCCTTATCCCCAAGCAGCTGACGGAGAGAGTGGATGACAACCCCTCCCTTAGGGTAACTATGGGAGTCAAACATCGCATCCGGGTTCGCATAGCGACGCGTGGAAATCGGACGCATATACCGCCGTGCCTCGAAGAAGTACCCACGCATATTGCCTTCGATTTCACGGTCGTATGCAGCAGATCCACGCGCATGCTCAAAGTATGCGGATTGCATAAATGTGGCAAAGCTTTCATTAAGCCAGGTCTGTCCCCAGTCCTTACAGGAGACAACATCCCCAAACCACTGGTGAGCTAGCTCGTGGGAATTCAGCGATGCCATGGTCCGAATGCCATCGCGGCCATCCGTGAGGTTCCCAGAGCCCAGCGTCGTTGCGGACACATTTTCCATTCCGCCACCAAAGTCATACATCGCGCTTTGCGCGTACTTTGGCCATGCGTAACGGAACCCAGTGATGTTCGAGAAGAACTTCATCATGTCCGGTGTGTCAGAAAAGGATGCATCAATCGTGTCTTTTTGGCTTGCGGGAACCACATACCAAAGTGGAATGCCATCCCAGACATCCTTCTTGATCGCGACCTGCCCGGCAACCAGAGACAACAGATACGTCGCGTGCGGCTGAGTCATCCGCCAGTGAGCCGTACGACGACCATCTTTCACTGTGTTGCTGACCGGGATGCCATTGCCGACCACTTCCCACTTTGCAGGAACGGTGGTGATGGTTTCGGTAGTTGCAAAGTCATTGGGATAGTCCCACGTCACTGCCCACTCGCGGTTAAAGCCGGTCTCGCCTTGCGTCCAGAAGCCATCTTTGTCAGGATTCGCCTTCGTCGGGACCATCCAGTGCCAGCCGCCATCCGATCCGAACCCACCGCCCTGTTTGGAGCCGCCGGTGTACTTTGCTGAGACGATTGCAGTGGATGTCGGTGCGAGCGGAGAAGGTAAGGTGACAACCACAAACTCTCCAGCTCGCTTAAACGGCACATCTTTCCCGTTCACAGCCATCGACTTAACGGTTAGGCCCTGTCCAACATGAAACTTTGCGGTGGTTAGAGTTTGTACCAGCGGGCGGATGGTGTTGAAAGACTCGCCGGTAAACGTTCGGTTCGTTTCGTTGACATCCAGGACGACCTTGAGATGAAGGAGGTCATATTCACGGTCTGGAGCGTAAGTAGGAGCAAACGAGTTCGGATTTTGCTGTCCCTGTCCGACGGCAGAGAGACCGGCCATACCAAGGGATGCGATGGCGGCGACGGAGCACGCCAGAACAGTGTTAATGCGCATAGGCGCAAAGTACCACGCGCTTACAATGTTGTCAGGTCAATTTAAGGCTATGCAGCCGTCATCCGCGCAGCATAGGCCATCACTTGTCCACGGTATGCAAGCTGCCGTGCATGGATACCAGCGCGCAGGGCACCGGCTTCAACTTCCATCGCCTTGATGGCATCGGTGACGTGGTCCAGCGAGGATGTCTCCAGTGGAACATGCCAACAGTCGTGTTCGATGCTCTGCATAAAGTCGAGGTTCTTATCCCGATAGCCGAGACTGACGCTGGGGATACCAAGGTTAGCTGCAAGAATCGCCGCATGAAGGCGCACAGAAATGGTGAAGTGAGCTCCATTCACCCACTTTGCGAACGCAATGAAATCTGTGGGGAGTTGAACGCTTACGTGCTCGAGCCCGGCGGCATCGAGGACACGGCGTGTAGGTCCGCCATCCGTGCGGTGCATCGCGACGCCGATAACTTCATCACCAAACTGGTCTGCAAGCCGCAGATAGTTTGCTACCGCAGTGAGTGCTGGTATATCCGCAGGCGTGCGGGTGTCATCCGGGCTTGCGGCGATATTGACGACAACCTTCCGCCGTGCGTTCGGTGTCTGTGGGACAGCTGTAGTAAGGACGGCCGCAAGGTCACCAACAAGTTCGGCGTGAGCGACTCCCAGCTGGCGGGCGGCATCCAGCGAGCGTGGCCCACGGAGGCCAACACCGGACATTTGCTTCAGGCATTCCGACCAGCCATCAAGGGTAACGGCAGCCTTATCTCCAAACCCGGAGCTACCAATACCACTGCCAAGCGTCCAAGTCCGGCAGCCTTGTTCCTGTGCATGATTAATCGCGGGGAGCCAGTATGGGCTGACCAAGGTTCCGCCACCGAGGATAACGCCATCAAAAAATGCCGGTCCCGAGAGCCCCTTGGTGGCAAGCTCTGCCTCTCGCCATGTGGACAGCAATGTGACCAGCTCATGGTTTGGATAGAGCAGCTTTGCCGCAGCGAACATCGCCTCGTCACCGAGGTTGGCATCCCCTAGTGCGCCGATGTATCCGAGTCGCGGCTTTCCATCGGCAAGCGTTTTGCGCGCAGCGATGTCAGCCTGGAGGAGCTGCCGGTCGGCCATTTTCTGCCTAAGTGCACCGAGCATTGTCTTATTCCTCCGGAGTCGTCCAAGCGTGTGGGAGCGCGAGTATGCCCCGTGAGCGCTCGGGCGTGACTGCACGTCCGGCAAGCTCTCCGGATTCGACATCGATTATCAAAGCGCCCTCAAGATGGTCTTGTACACCGACGCTGGAAGACACCTGAACGTTCATCCGATAGCGCCCTGGAACGAGATGTATTGTGCTGACATCGCAAATAAATGTATTCCCGGTAGCGAGACCGCGGCGGTCATCCGCTCCAGACATTCCGCTGTCGAAGCCCGTAACGACCTGCCCGTGGTGATCGTAGAGCGTGAACAGAATGTTGAGCCCGTGTGCTGGATTATCGAGTTCGAAGGTGAAACGTGCACCATCCCCCACCGCCAGCGTCTTGCTGGGGAACTCGCCTGTAGTTTCGGCATCCACGGAGACCAGCTTGACATCACCGAGCCCCTTGCGGTCTTTGCGAAGGCGTACATCGGTACCGGCATTACGCTCGACAGAGCGGAGATAAGCACCAACAGTTTCCTCGATGGTGCCATCGAGGCCGACAGTGCCGTTTTGCAGCAGGATTCCCCGTGTGCAGAGCATCTGGAGAACGGCCATATTGTGGCTTACGAAAAGTACAGTGCGTCCCTGATTGGCGACATCCTGCATTTTGTCGAGGCACTTACGCTGAAAATCAGCATCACCGACCGCGAGGACTTCATCCACGACGAGGATTTCGGGATTTAGGTGCGCGGCGACGGCGAATGCAAGGCGAACATACATCCCGGATGAGTAACGTTTTACGGGTGTTTCCAGGAACCGTTCGACGCCGGCGAATTGGACGATGTCATCGAAGTGTGTGTCGATTTCGTGCCTTCGCATCCCAAGGATAGCGCCATTGAGGTAGATATTTTCGCGTCCGGTGAGCTCGGGGTGGAACCCGGTGCCGACTTCAAGGAGTGAGCCGATACGTCCGTAAAGCTTCATCGTGCCTTCGGATGGCTGCGTGATGCGACTTAGAAGCTTTAGCATCGTGCTCTTGCCGGCGCCATTGCGCCCGATCAGCCCGACAACTTCTCCTGCTCGGACATCGAATGACACATTTCGAAGTGCCCAGTACTCATCGTAGCCACTATCGCCGGCGCCTCTGACTTTGTTGATCAGGGCTTCGGCCATGGTTGTGGATGCCTGTCCGCCGCGTTTGAGGCGGTAGCATTTTCCAACACCGTGAACAGAGAGTGCGAGGGAATCTGACATCGTGAAATCACCGTGAATGCACTGAAGTGCGTCTTGGTGTTTCCAGTATAGCGGTCATCGAACGACGGGTTGTTGCTATTTTGCAACTAGTTTTCAAATTAGAGGCTATAGGTTAAACAATTCACCGCCATCCAGAGTTACGGATAGCGGTGACCAGCAATCAGTTAGGTAGTGCATAGCCTAGGGTGAATTTTCAGGTCCCCATCCGGTCGCCGGCACAGTCGTCCACTTCTTTCCAAAGACGACGGCCTTCGCGTGGCCATCGAAGTAAACGGCATTGTAGCCACGGCTATGGTTGAAGTTCGTGTTTTTACATGCACCTCCACAACCATCCGGACCATCCCAACCGAATGCGCCACGTTCGATGAAAATCATGCGCTCGCTGACCCAGTTGGATGCTTCAGAAACTGGCTCATTGTAGAGATTTCGATACTCTCCGTTGTAGCGTGTGCAGGGAAAAGGTCCAGGGAACCCGGCGCTGCTACCTGGGCACCAAGTGTTATAGACCCAGTTTGGGAACCATTGATAAGACTGCAGTCCTTGTGCGACGTTGGCATTGCTGAAGCGTCGAACTTTATCCGATGGACAGTACCAGATCTGCTTATTCTTGGTGTACGGAAAGACCTGAATCGACATCAGGGTGCGGTAGAAGTCCCCACCGTACGCACAGCCACTGAGGGGCTGACCGCCATCAATAGCGGACATGTTGTAACCGGCCCACCAGCCTGCGCAGTCATTCCAGCCCTGATTGCCTGCGACATCGGGGTTGACCTCCCAGTTGCGCTCAGAGTTATACGTCCCCATCGGGAGTAGCTCATCGTAGTCGGTGGCGTACATTTTCACGCCCAGTCCGATCTGTTTCAGGTTGGAAAGACACGCGGTTTGGCGTGCGGATTCCCGAGCCTGGGCAAATACAGGGAAGAGGATAGCAGCGAGGATTGCGATGATGGCAATCACAACAAGAAGCTCAATCAAAGTGAAGGCTTTTGTTGCCCGAGGTGTTCTTGAATGCATATGAATTCCTTTCCGTCGTTGGAACGAAACAACATCGCAGTCACAACGATACGATGTCTACATAGTTTCAAACACAGAACATGTATTCACCTTGCATGTTTTCCGGTGAAATTATGTATTATCCCTCCAACGCGACCTACCTACTGGTAGGCGCCGTGGGTTGACCTGCACCCTGCGGGGATGTTGCATTTGCTCCACCCATTCGCTTGGAGAATTCGGCGGCTACATCCGGCGGCATTCCACCGGGATTGGTGTTTGCCTTTTGATTTGATTGCGAACCATTGGTGGCAATAACAAAAATTCCTGCGATCACCGCGATGGCGGCAATGACAACCAGGATCAACGTCACAGGTGAGACCGATTGTTTCATGATGCTCCTTCATGTGGACGCGACATTGCATCCAGAGTCAACATTCGACACATCGTACGAAGCATCCTTGAAAGTTGTCAATTCCAACCGAGTAGTCTGGATGACTATCAGGGTCTTACAGCGTTGGATGCAAGGTCAACGAAGGATTGCCTGCGCGGCTCTCGCAAGCCAATCCGTCACCACAAATATCGAATAAACAGTAACAGCTGTCACGCACACCTGTTCAAGCGCGTATTCCTTATACCGCAGGCAATTTTGCACAGGAACAAACCATTAAATCCATCCCGTTTGGGAAACCAAAACCGTAGAATAAACGTCTGAAGTAGTGTAGAGAAATAAGACTCCAGTACGACAATAAAACCATGGAAATACAAAGCAAAGGAAAGCAGCCGCTGAGCAGTAGCAGGGTCACCCCGCTGATGCATCCGTTCGGTTGTGTCATCGCCCTGAGTATTGTTGTTTCTGTGACATCATCTGTTCAGGCCCAAACGGTGTTCAACACATCCACAGGGCCGCGTGGACTCACCAATCTTGCGCCACCATCCCAAATGTCCGATGCCTTCCTAGGTCAGGACAAAAAGGGACCTTATGTACTTTCCTACCGAAACTTTCTCTTCGGTCCGGGCCAGCCAGTTTGGGTTACTGTGGACAATGTTCCGCAGAGAACTGCAAGCTATGTTCTCGATACAGCAACTGGCGAAATAACCTTCGACCGTATCATCAAGCGCGCTGAAGTGATACGAGTTTCATATGGCTATTATCCTGAGAGCTCGCAACGAAATGCGAATCCATCCCAGGCGGCTCCGCTGACATTCCGGCTGGCTGCCCTCGGAATGGGCAACCTCAACATGACGACGTTCACCGGTGGAACCGGTGACAATATGCCCCGTCTGGTCCTTGGCTATGCCGGCAAGCAAAACATCATGGGTGGTGGCCTCTCAACCGACTTTTACTACGCACCTGAAACGGCAGCGCCTGGCGGAGTTGCCGGAAAGTCCGCGGTCGAAAACCTCGCGGGGGTAAAGCTTGGCTACAAGGGCGGGGATGCCAAAAATGGCATTGACTTTGGCTTCCAGCGCGGCGGGAAGCAGTTCGCACCTCAGTTCGGTAAGACCTTTGGCATGACGGATGCGCTTCAGGCGCTGAACTTTGGCGGCCGACTAACACCAACGAACAATGCTAACCTATCGTTCAACCACAGTGATTCCCGCAACCTGAATGGTCCAAATGGCACATTGTCAGATGTTGCTGCGTTCAAGCTCGGCGGTGGCAAGGGTCAACCAACGCTTAACCTTGCCTATAACGACACGATGACCACCGATGTCAAAGGTGTCACCACAGGGTCATCCGGGCGTTCTGCAGCACTTGGGCAACAGTTCGGCGCATTAGGACTTGCTTATAAAAACTCCCGCAATGAAACGCTCTCGGGTAAAAACACCACTGCGACAGCAAATGAAACTCTGAGTTTTGCGCTGGCACAAGCTGACAAACAAGGGCGCCCCGGACTCGGATTTAACCGCTCCAATGATGAAACCACTGATGCGGCCGGTCGGATTACACGCTCTGTCACGGACAAGACAAGCTTTGGGACAGTGCTTGGAGGCGTTGGTTTACAGCTCAATACAGCGCAGACGGACACCATCCTCCCTGATGGACGTAAAGCTCAAGCGGATCAACGTGGCTACGGCCTGACGCTTCCATCCCGGAAAACGGGTCTGATGGCATTTGCGGCTAACCGGGCAGAGGATGAGCGTCTCGATGCGGCAGGTAATCGCTCGCTGACATCCACTGATAAAGGCAACATCGCCGGCACACTCGGACGCTCTGCCTTTTCGTACAATGTCAATCGCACGGGTACGCTTGCCGGAAACAAGTCGACACTTGGTAATGAACAGGAAACGGCTGCATTCACGCTTCCTGGTGGCAAGGGTCAGCCGGCATTGCTTGGATTCAACCGCAATGACGACATTAAGCGTAACGAAAAAGGTGTGCTTGTCGGCGCAGCCAATGATGTCTCCCAGCTGAATACCAAGGTCGCCGGTGGTTCTCTTGGGTTCCAGAACACTGTCAACGAGACCTACACAGCGGATGGCAAGAAGACATCCTTTGACCGCTCCCGGCTACAGTTTGGTCTCCCAGGTAATGCCAAGCGTGGAACCCCATCCCTTGGTCTCCTCCAGACATCGGATACTGTGGTCGACCCGACCGGTAACAAGACAATAGTCGATGCCACCCAGACGAACCTCGGTGGACGCCTTGGCACGAGTGACTTCACCGTCCAGAACCTCCGCTCGAATACGCTTGGTGCAAATAAAGCAACCACCGTTGTCGATCAGCAAAAGGTAGGTTTTGTCGTACCTGTCAGTATGCTCAAAGGGTCGCCAAAGCTCAGGCTGGGGCGGACCGACCAATCCGTGTATGTGGGCGATAAGCGTATTGACGCAGATACGAACGAAATCGGTTTCTCGGGTGCAGTGGGCGGAGCTAAAATCGCCGCGGACATTACCCGTATGGATGCCCTTGGAACCGATGGCAAAACGGCATTTGCTGACAAACAGGCACTACAGTTCAGCTACGGCGGCGGAAAGCTGCCAGGGTTGTCGTTCAACCGCGGCGGGGATGTAAAAACAGATCCGAATGGTGTCCGTATCGGAACGATGACCGACACAACGAACTTTAGTACAAAGGTTGGTGTGCTTGATTTCTCGAGCAACCTTCTCCAAACGGATGTCGCCACTGCCGACCGCCGACGCGTCATCACAGACACAAACACGTCTGTCCTGAAGTTCGGTGGTGCCAAAGGGCAGCCATCCCTTGCTCTCAAGCGAACGGATGGAACCCGCCAGCTGCAGGATGGGTCGGCTTTTGCCCTGACAACCGACCAATTCGATCTTGGGCAGCATATTGGGAATGCAAAGCTCGCATATCAGTTCCAGCGAACGGATGGCGAATCGGGCAAGAAGTCCAATGCCGGTGATCTTCAGACCGTTGGTCTGCAGGTTGCTCCTACGAAAAAGATGCCTGTTGGTGTGAATGTCACACGCAGCCAGGGCGACATCGTGGATGATGCAGCTAACAAGACCGGTATAGTTCTTGACAAGGTGGATGTTACATCCAAGGTTGGTGCGGCAAATGTCAAAGCAGCCGTTGGACAAACCGCTACAACAAAGGAAGACACACGCGCAGGTGGACTTGCCCGCGACACGGCCGTCACACTCCAGACTCCGATTTGGGGACGTGGTCAAAATGCAGCTGTCACGGTGTCGAACTTCAATAACCAGACGGGCTACGCACTTGAGAATCGCAATGGCTTTCAGGTCTCGTTCAACCCTATCAAGGGCCTGACCGTTGCCAATGAACAAACAACTGGTGTCATCACACCCGTTGGTGCCGCTGCCCCATCCAGGAATGTTGCCACAACAAAGACAACCGCTGAGCTCGTCCCATCCCCGGGTGCAAAGCTGCAGTCTTCTTTCCAGACTCTCACCGATGGCCAGAAGCAGGTCGAGACGACAGATATTGTTGCCATGGTAGGTACGCCTAAGACACTTTTCAAGGTCAATGGACTCTTAAGGTTACGCGACAACAACACAGCAACAGCTGCTGCCAATCGCGACAGTGCTAACGCTGACATTGCTATAAATCCAATAAAGGGAGTGACAGTTCGAGGAACCTACATCCTCAATCCGGATGACCCTGCACAAAAGGATAAATTCAACCCACTTGAAAAGCGCGAGTATGGGATCACTGCAAAGCTGGGTGCCTTCGAACTTGGCGGTACATATGCGGATACGGAGTATCTAACTGGAACGCCGGCAGAAGTCATAAAGAAAGCAGGCGGTGCTCCCCAGTTTGGGGAGGCTGGACTTACACTCGGCTGGCGCTTCGGCTCCGGAACGCAGCTCACCGGTTCCTATAAAGACACTTTTGCCTACGGACCAGCCATCAACAAAGGCCTTGCGACATACTCACTCGGGTTTACACACAATATATCGAACTCGTTCAACTTCTCTCTGAGTGGAACGATGACGAATAACCGCGCCGTTACAACCCCAAATGGTCGCACGGATTACAGAGCTGAAGCCAAACTTGGAGTCAAATTCTGACACTCGCAGATGCTGAATTTGCGACATCAAGTGAAGCCCAAGTCATCCTGAACCACCCCGCATGGGACCTCAGAGACAAGGCATCCACTGTGCTTGCACTCCGGAAAGCCTTTCCTGATATCACACCAGGTCAGACAGCGGCGCTTTCAACGATACGCGAGATTCGTAAACGTGCAACGCTCCGTGGCTTTGCATTTGCAGATTGCTTGTTTGCAGACGATGATGGCCTCTCGATGGCGACGAGTCCCGGTCTCGTGTCTGTCCATGCATCACTCCTAGCAGCAAGTGGACGTCCGGTGCTGGACATTGCAGCCGGCTGTGGCATTGAAGCGCTCCAACTCGCAGCGGCGGGCCTGGATGTCACCTGCTATGAAATCGATCCTGCCCGGGCACACTTTGCTGCAATCAATGCTGCACGCTGTCAGACGCCCGGAAGGATTACCGTTGTGCCCGGCGACTGCCGCACGGCATGTGCTGACGGGATGGTTGTTTACTACGACCCGAGTCGCCGCGCCGATGGAACGCGGAACAACCGGTCTATAGACAGCCTTGAGCCACCGGTTGATGTCTGGAATGACCTCACGGCAATCACGGGGATGGGTCTCGCCAAGCTGCCAACAGGCCTCCCGGATGATGAGACCATTGACCTCGGCGAATGCTATGCGTTTCTGGCAGAAGGTCGCGACTGCAAAGAGTGCATTGTTACCATTGGGTTGGAAACGCCGTGGGAATCCGGGGATGTCTACTTTGTCGACAGCGGCAAAACTGTAAGCGCAGGGTTTGAGGATATTCCGATGTTTCAGGACCTTGCAGAGGCATCCTGGATACTTGATCCGCACCCTGCACTCTGCCGTGCCGGCGCACTTGGCGTACTGAGCGAGCTGGCATCCGCTGGCCTGGCATCCCCGATGGATGACTACCTCATCGCCTCCGGTCCGACACCCCCCAAAATTGATCCTCAGCTCGCATCGATTTGGAATGTGATCGCTCTGATTCCCGCAAAGCCAAAGTTCATTCTTCCAATACTAAAAGAACACAATGCCCGCTTGCATATCATCAAACGCCGCAATGCCGGCCGTGATGTCGATACATTATTGACCGCGCTTGGAAAGCAAAAAGGCACGCAACCGCTCTGCGGTATTTTCATGGTCTTTCCTGATGGGCTTTACATCGCAATTTGCCAGGCTAAGGCTCTGCATGAAGCTAGTTGACCATCGAACTAATCTGCGGGTTCGCAGTGTCCAATTGTAGAATAAGGCATGCCAATATTTGAATTTACGTGTGATGCTTGTGGCACCGGACGAAAGTTCTCGGTGCTTATTGGCGTCGTTGCTGATCCGACTCCTCCTGTTTGCCCACGATGCGGCTCCACTAATGTCCGTAAATGTGTTTCCCGTTTCGCCAAGGTTCGCTCTGAAGATTCCCGCCTTGATGACCTCGCTGATGCAGCAGACCGCCTGGATGAAAACGATCCAAAGGCTATCCGCTCCTTTATGAAAGAGATGGCAAGTGGAATGGATGGCGAAGTCAGTACGGATGAGCTTGAAGCAATGCTCGACGAGGCAGAATCTGGAGGAGATGATGCTGGTGGCGACGGTGCCACTGCAGATGAGGAGTAAACATAAACAATGCGTTATGCAGTTCTGGGACTCGATCACTGGTACACAGCATTTGGCGTCTGTGAAATTCTCGCAGCATCGGATCAGGTTGAGCTTACGGCCATATGCACCGAAAATGATGCGCATGCAGCATGGGCGCTGGACAAGTATCCAAACGTTTCTCTCCATCGGGATCCCAAGGAGATATATTCTGCGTCCAATGTAGACTGTGTCCTCATTTGTGCTCCGACCGCGATCGCGGAAGGTTACGCCATTGATGCCCTCTCCAGTGGCAAGCATGTGCTTGGAGTGAAACCTACAAGTAACACACTCTCTGGCCTTCAGAAAATCATCGACACGGCAGCCGAAAACAATGTGTTCTACGGTTCTTTCGAAGGCATTCAACGCTTTCATCCGAAGACAATTGCACTCAAAAACCTACTGTCGGCAGGCACCATCGGCCGTGTCCTAAGTGTGCATCAGGTTGGAAATGGTGGCCTCCCGGCGCCGTGGGAAGGGATGAAATCCGGAGAGCCAAGCTGGTGGATAGACCCTGGCATGATTCAAACAGGCGCGTGGATGGACCATGCCATCTACGCTATCGATCTCCTCCGATTTTCTCTTGATGCAGAGGTTGATTCGGTCGCAGGGCATATTGGTAATCGCCTGCATCAGTCGCTCCCACTCGAAGATTACGGGATGGCACTACTTCGCCTCAAAACGGCCGCGGGTGCTGTTAGCGTGGTGATGGAAGATACCTGGTCTGCAAATCCTGGTGGTGGTGCACATTGGATGCGGGTAGTGGGTACCGATGGCTGGTTACGTTCTGACGGGGACGACTGGATCATCTGCAAAGATGGAACAGAGTCGACAGTCAAGACCGACGCCAGTGTATTCTTCCGTTTAGAAGACTTTGCAAATGCACTCCAAGGCAAGTGTACGATGCCATTTACGCCTGAGGATGCATTGGCAAACGTTGGTGCATGCCATCAGTTTTACGCAGCGGCAATCCGCGACTGAGCCCAAAGCAGGGTTGTTTGCTAACACAAAAGCCTGCCCATTCGGGCAGGCTTTTGCATTTCTATTGTCGCAAGGCAATCACGTGCAACGTCAGCCATTGACCTAACGCGGAGGTGGAGGTAAAGGTGGGATTCGCTGCTCCTCTGCCTGCTTATCGCGACTCGGACTAGCTACGGCTGCATCAGATGCCTTTGGCGGTGGCAACGTGGCGTTCAATGGCCGGAATTTGGAATAGAGTACAGCCACCACTGTCACGACAATCAAACCGCCAAACACAACCATCAAAATGGTTTCAATCGTATGGTATTTCTTCTGCTCGTCCGGCGGAAGCTCGTAGCTCATTCCAACCCTCCATTACACATTACATTGCAGTGCCTCATCGAGCCCTGCACCTTCTCAACTACTTCAGCTGCGCCAGCCGCGTCTTCGCCCATGCGTTATCCGGGTCATCCTTGAGAGCCAGTATGTACTGCGCACGTGCCGCTGCTTTGTTGCCGCCCTCTTCCTCAAGGCGCCCGATGCAGGCATAGACGGATGCACGATCGGCACCCTTTTTGAGCCCGGATGCTGCAAGCGTAAAGCATCGCTTCGCGCCAGCCGCATCTTTGGCCTCAGCAAGCATCGTTCCCAATGCAAGCGCTGCTGTGCCTTCCTTCGGATTCAGCTCGATGGCCTTGGTAAACGCATCTTTTGCCTGCTTATCTTCATTCAAGCCTTGATAGTGAACGGTGCCAAGCTCTGCCATGCCAGCCGCACGCTGCTCGGCTGTCAGATCGGTCGCTTCGCCCGCGCGTTTCAAGGCCTCAACAGCACGATCGACATCACCATTTCCCATCGCGGCATACCCGAGATACAGCCATGCCATGCCATCCGAATCCTTTTGTACTACCGCATCCTCGAGGGCCCTCTGCGCCGCAGCAAAGCCTCCGGTACTGTAATACACAAGACCAAGGTCACGCTTTGAGCCACCATTTGCGGCATCCGTTTCGGCCTTATCGATAGAAGTCGCAAGCTTTGGTGCCGGGCGACGATCCTTAATCTGTGGGAATGCAGCACCACTGGCAGCCACGTTTACTGTTGGTGTTTGTCCCGGCTTGCCTGCGACCTGCGGGGCAGGTGTACATCCTGCCAGAACCACCAACGCAAATGACCCAACCAGCGAACATCTTTGAAAATTCATCACGGCTACAAATTACCCTATCCCACCGCAGCGCCCGTCGAAAATACCGTTGGCACTGCGTTTTCAATACGCTTGAGCGCCGCGATTACCTGGTCTTTGGAGGTTCCCCTAATGAGACGCTCCATATCCCGATCCCATGCAGACAATCCATATTGCTGACGTTGAGTTGCCACTAGCAAGGCACTCGGCATCCGGATTTCCCGCTCCTGGGCCTGTCGCAAGAAACTTGTGCGAACCCTGGCGATGTCACTATCCCGGAGCTCGCCAGCCTTTGCCAATGTATCCCTGACCTTGATGTGCATCGTACCGAGCACATCACTTTGCGTATCGGCAGTCACGATTTCGATAAAGGGCACATACCCACACTCTACGAATGCAATATCGCCACGGACATCGTAAATCGAACCCATTGGAATGCGCAGTTCATAGAGTGGTGCAACACGACCAGCCGTCAGGTAATGCATTGCCAGCGTATCCGCTGCAAGGACTGGCAATCCGGCATTTAATGGACGTATTCCCGAAGCAATCAGGACACGGAGTGGTCCACGGCCAGCACTTATCTTGTTGGATCCTGCTGAGAGAGTAGTAACCGTTGGTGCCGACGGCGACTTCGGCGCCGCCCCACGGTCATCCCAGCCAGTCAGCGACAAGGTACGTCGGACAACCTCTCGGACATCCTTTGGGTTGAAGTTTCCCATCACAGTGATTGCTGCGCGGCTTGGATGAAACCACTTTGCGTGATGCGCGAGAACCCGTGCCGTGTCAATCCTCCGGTCAATGGCCGGGCTTAGAAGATCGGACAGGCTGCGTCCCGCGGCAGCTGCTCTGAGTGCCTTTGGCAACAATGCTGCCCGCTGCGTAGCATCCATTGCCTTTTGCTGCATCGCCATCCAGCGGGCCTTCTGCACTACGGCGTCATCAATACGTGGCTTGATGGTCAGGTCGCTTAGCACAACCTGCACCGTTTCCTGAATATCGGCAAAGTCCGATGAGCAAACACCCCAAATCGTGATCGCTTCGCCATCATCCACAATGCCAAATCCGCCGAGTGTACCGAGCTCTGCCGCCAGAAGCGGTCCTGTCTTTCCGGGCGCATCCTGACCGAGCGACTTGGCAAGCACTGAAGACAGCCCTGAGATGCCGGCATCCTCCCGAAGGCCGCAGGCGATTCTGATCGCAATCCCAAACCGCTTAGAACCGGGGAGTGGCACGGCAGAATACGCCGTTCCGGCCAGCGTTGGATCTGACAGTTCATCCTGATATCTCACAGCCTCACCTCCTGTCGCAGGGAGAAGCGCAGCACGACCCGATCCAAGTGTTCAACGAGCTGTGCCGATGTCAAACCGGAGAGCGCCTTCAGGAGCTGCTGTGGTCCATCCGGTTCATCGATAGCATCCCATTCCGCCTGACGGGCGACCACTTGCGCAGGAAGCGCTGCCTGCTCGGCCCAGATGCGCCGCGTGGCGGTAACAACCCCCGATGCCTGGCTTTCATCGGCGATCAGCGTTTGGGCAGTCTTGAGGGCTGTGAGGAACGTATCTATAGGTTGAGATACAGACGCTGAATGGTCAACCCTCAGCACAATACCGGTGAGGCCACGGTGCAGAACAGAGGTGGCGCTGGCATTGGTAAGCTGTGGGAGGGCATTTTTGGATGCTGGAATCGATGCGGTGAGCTGTTGTCGTAGTGCCCGTTGGATCACATTAACGATGGCTAGATCACTGGCATGCACCGCAGCGAGTTCAGCTCCGGACTTACCAGTGCTGGTTGGAATGAATACAGTGGTCGCCAGCGTGTTTGGTGATGTCAATGCAAGCGTGGCCATTCGGGTTGTCGCTGACGGCTCTCTCGTATCGCGACGGAGAAGCGGTCCGGGCGTATCTGGGAAACAGGCACTGATAACCGCGCGTGCATCCTCGCGGTCGATGTCACCCGCGAGCGCGACCGAAATCCTCCCGGGAATGACAATCGACTTTTGCAGGGCAGTAAGCGCAGCGATATTGGGTGAAGCGAGACGTGATGCTTCTCCAGTTGATGCCGCATAGGCAGGTCCGGCGGATGCGGAGAGAAGGACATCAAGGATGTTCCGCTGGCTATCTTCCCGCAGCAGTGCTATTTCCGTCTGAAATGGGACCTTTTCTGCAGAGAGCTCAGAGGGCACAAGCGCCGGACGCAGCAGCCGCTCAGTAATCAGGACAACTGCATCCCGCCAGCTTGACTTTGGAGCCGTAAACGAGACGATGATGGCATCCCTGCTCGTCACCGCTGTGACAACTGCACCTATATCCTCTAAAAGGCGATCAATTTCGCCACGTTCGCGCCCGGCTGTTGATAGAAACCACGCATGTTCGAGGATATGGGGATCGGCGCGCTGGCCAGTTGGCTGATCGGATGTCCCCCAGCGTACGGTAACCGTTCCACTAACGGATGAAGCTCCAGCCATAGGAGCAAGGGTAATCGCGAGGCCGTTTTTTTCTGTTCGTTGCTCGATGTCTGATCCGAGGCTTAGGCTTTTATGCGCCGCAATAGCCCGGTTCGATAGACTGCAGGTGGAGAGCAACGCTCCACTGATCGTACCGAGGACAAGCTGTCGTCGGGAGAGCATGGTCGCGGTGCTGATGACACTCATGTTATTCAACATTCTGGCACTACGTTACCGCAAAAACTCGGATTGGTACCTCTATGGTCTGGCGGTGCTATTGTCGGTGATAGGGCTGGTCAGTGTTGCCAGTGCGACGATGACTCCGACTGGTCTCTCTTCCACAGTGGTCAAGCAGGCGGTTATTCAATGCCTTGCCCTTGTTCTCATGTATTTAGTCGGCGGTATCGATATCAACAATTCGCGGCGTGCCAGTGTTGTGATGTATCTGATAGCCCTTTTTGGATTGCTTCTGGTCGCTACGGTTTTCCGAAATTCAGACATTAAGGGTGCAAGCCGTTGGATTGTGCTCCCTGGTGGCTTTCAGCTACAGCCAAGTGAGTTTGCCAAGATTGCTGTCATTGTAACGATGGCACATTACTTAAGTCAGCTACGCGGGCGGATTGCGACATGGGGCGGCCTGATGCAGTCACTGATTGTGGTCGGCATACCTTTCCTCCTTGTCGCGGCGCAGCCTGACCTGACGACGGCATTGGTGTTTATCAGTATCTGGTTTGCGATGGTGCTGATTGCCGGTGCCCGCTGGCAACACTTGGCCCTGATGGTGGTGGCTTGTGCGCTCCTTGCTACGTTTGCGTGGAAGAGCAATGTACTACGGCAGTATCAGAAGGACCGTGTATTGGTTCTGTTTGGATTAAAGAAGTCGGACAAAAAGCTCAACTATCAGAGCGTCCAGGCGGCTATCGCGGTGGGTGCAGGCGGAGTAACAGGTCAGGGCTGGAATAAGGGTATTCAGAACACGGGTAACTGGGTTCCGGAAAACCAGACAGACTTTATCTTCACGGTTATCGCGGAAGAGTCCGGCTTTGTCGGGTCTGTCTTTGTCCTGATTTTATATGCCCTCCTCTTCTATCGCGGGCTACGGGCTGTGATTGTCTCCGAGCACAGTACCGGGAGGCTGGTATCCGTTGGTGTGGTGACAATGCTTGCCTTTCACGTTGTTGTAAATATCGGGATGAATTGTGGCCTTCTACCGGTGGCAGGAGTGCCGTTACCACTCATCAGCCAGGGTGGCTCAAGTGCGATCACAACCTGTATTGCAATTGGAATGGTGCAGAGTGCGATTACACGAAAGCATTCGCTGCAGTTTTAGGTACAAAGTCCAGATGTTTGTATTCAATATGGGCATGATGTGGAATCGATTGGCCAAACTAAATCGATGCTCTTATGGCGAGAGGGAAGCGTAGCAATGAAGGTAATCGTGGCTGGTGGGACCCGTGGCATCGGTAGGGCGATTGCGGATGCATTTCTTGCGGATGGCCATCAGACCTGTGTGATTGGCAGAAATGCCCCTCTGGACAATCCTGGGCATGCATATGTAGTCGCAAACTTCAGCAAAGGTGGTGAGGTCGCAGATTCCATCAGGGCTGCTGCGGATGTGCTTTCCGGTTGCGATGTCCTTATCCATTCGGTTGGAACCAATATCCGAAAGGCTGCCATAGATTACAGCTGCGCGGAGTTTGATCACATTCTTGGTGTCAATTTGCTGAGCGCCTGGGATGCGGCAATTGCAGCGTATCCATTCCTTACTGCAAGTCAGTGTGCAAGCGTCGTGTTTATCGGGAGCGTCGCAAGCAAAGTCTATGTTGGCTCGGGGGTTCCGTATGCCATGACCAAAGCCGCGATGGATCAAATGACACGTGGACTGGCCGTTGAATGGGCAAGTAAGGACATCACGGTGAACACTGTCCAACCCTGGTACACGCAGACCGATCTGGCGGCACCGGTGCTTAATGACTCTGCGCGTCTTGAGGTCATCCTTGGTGCCACGCCTAACAAGCGGATTGCATCCCCGGCCGATATTGCAGGGATTACCGTTTTTCTTACAAGCCCGGCGGCAAGGCACATCACTGGAACCACCATTCCTGTTGATGGCGGGTTTCTCGCAAAGGGACTCTAAGTCGACCGGGCAACACCGGGGTACATAATTTCCCGCCAAAATCAGCCTATGGCAGGCTGTTCAAACCATCCGCACCTGTGGTACCAAATGTCCCTGTAATGGATGAAGATGAGCAGGCCGAATTGCATGTTGTTCGCTGGCAGGCGTTGATGGTGCGTCCCGAGTCAGTGATGGCATTGATTCGCTCCAGTGATGGCGTTTTCCACTCGGAGATCCCGACCTTTCCGCCGGATATCCACTTGGTTGAGGCCGGTTGGGATGACCGCCGTGGGTGCTTTGTACTGGTCCTCGAGAGTGAGTTTTTTGAGGAATGTACGGCGATGTCGAATGCGATTGGGCGTATCGATGGAACCTGGCCGGAATACATTTTGGATATCGCCGAGCAGCCACTTGGGGATGTTGCAGATTCGGTTCCGTTGGAGCCGTTACCGGATATTGGCGACCCACAGCAGCCTGTTCCTTGGGAGGCATATGTATTCGAGACGCAGGATTTGGTTCGGCTGGTAATGCGTCCCCGCGGCTACAAGGTTGAGACGAATATAGTCCTTCCACCGGATGCCCGCATTGTTTGGTGTTTCCACGCGGACGACCGCAATGTGTTTGGTTTGGTTCTAACAAGCTCATTCCACAAAATGGTGCAGCCGCAGCGGATCAATGGCGAAACAACCATCCCGATTGCAGAGCGTCAGCTGACATTTCAGGTTGTGCAGCCGGGGTTGGATGAGTAGGACCAACGGTTGAGTTACGTGCTTCAGCAACAAGCGACGTTGTAGAAGAACCAGCCCGTCGTACTCCGGCGGGCTGGTGTAATTTCAATACTTTTGGACCGTTGGGTCGACATCCGTTGCCCAGGCAAGGATACCGCCAGTGACGTTATGGACATTTGTGAAGCCCTGGTGCATTAGAAAGTTGGTGATATCAGCTGAGCGCTTACCACTGCGACACATCACAAGGATTTCGGCATCCGGGTCAAGCTCCTGCACACGCTGCGGGACATGGTTCATCGGGATGCAAAGTGCACCTGGAACCTTGGCGATTTCGATTTCAAACGGCTCGCGGACATCCAGGAGGATAAAGTCTTCCCCGGCATCAAGCTTGGCTTTTAACGTCTTCACTGAAACTTCCAACATAAGTCCACCTCAATCGGCTGGCGCTCGATGCAACCGGCCATCCATTACAAGAGTTAATCTACCGTAGTAAGGATTCATTTATATGAATGTTCGGTGATTTGATGCGTGATGAAGTGGTGGCTTTGTGTTGCTATTAGACGATTTAGCCGTCCAATACGGTGCGAGCGAGTGCGACTTTACATTGAGTAATAGAACTTGACCTCGCAGAATATTTTATGCGGATAGAAAACAAACAGACCTTTATCGGAACCTGCCGGGAGGCTTGCAAGCCCCGTTGCAGGCAAGTGGACATTCGAAATGCTTGCACGCTGAGCTGCCAAGTCAACAGGACAAATCCGGACAGATGAGAACGTCCAACCTCCGGATATAGAAAACAAACCGACCTTCGTCGGAACCTGCCGGGAGGCTTGCAAGCCCCGTTGCAGGCAAGTGCACGATCAAAATGCGTGCACACGAAGATGCCTGGTCAACAGGACAAATCCGGACAGATGAGAACGTCCAACCTCTGGATATAGAAAACAAACGGACCTTAATCGGAACCTGCCGGGAGGCATACATCCTGCATGATATTCTTGCCTGTGAGGTGCGCGAATTGGTAGAAGTTAAAGGTTGGCGGAATGGTCTCCTGGTGACCCTCCCTGACACATTGGAATTGGATGATTTGCTGGCGGCAATCCGCGAGCGCCTCGAGCAAGGCAGAAACCTAGAGCTGTGGCGTGGCTCCGTTGCAACGATCGACTTTGGTACCCGTATTGTCCTCCCGGATGCACTCGATAGCATCATCGGGGTTCTCAAGGATGGCTACGGGATTCTTCCGACGGCCATCATCAGTGAAATACCCGAAACCCGTGCGGCGGCGGATCGACTCACACTAACAATTTATGATGTGCTCCCGACGGTAGTGATGCCCCCAGTTGGACAGGCTCCCGAGCCAGAGCAAGCCCCACAGATCGGGCAAGGAAATGCACTCTATATCCCGCACACTGTCCGGAGCGGTCAACGCATACTCCATAACGGAGCCGTTATTGTTAACGGTGATGTCAACCCTGGTTCAGAAGTCATCGCCGCCGGAGATATCGTCGTTCTTGGCACTCTCCGTGGTGTTGCCCACGCAGGCGCTAATGGTGATGAATCATCCCGCATCTTTGCACGCAGTCTGCGTCCACCCCAGCTTCGTATCGCGAGCCTCTACGCTCGCGCCCCGGAATCGGATAGTAAGACTGCCGCGACGAAAGGTGCAGAGTGTGCACGCATCCAAAGTGGCGCCATTGACATCATCCCGTGGTAATTACCGGGCACACGCTGTAAAACGGCAGTTGATTGACATTTTTGTATAATTTGGTTTGTATAGGTTTTATTGAAAGGGAGCACCCCGAACATGGCAAATGCCCGTGTAATCGTTATAACTTCTGGTAAAGGTGGCGTTGGAAAAACAACGACAACAGCCAACATCGGTATGGCGCTCGCAGCACTCGATCAACGTGTCGCCCTGGTGGATGCCGATATCGGACTCCGCAACCTCGACCTCGCACTTGGGCTGGAAAACCGCATTGTCTATGACATCGTCGATGTCGTAGAAGGCCGTGCAGAGGTTCGCAAGGCTCTGATCAAGGACAAGCGAAACCAGAATCTGGCCTTCCTTCCAGCGGCACAGACACGGGACAAAAGCGCCGTCAGCCCCGAGCAGATGGTCAAAGTTCTGGATGATATTAAAGCAGAAGGCTACAACTTCATCCTAATCGACTGTCCTGCGGGTATTGAGCAAGGCTTCAAAAATGCCACCGCCGGAGCCGATGAGGCAATCGTGGTGACAAACCCCGAGATGTCCAGTGTCCGTGATGCGGACCGTATCATCGGTCTCCTCGAGTCGCAGGACTTGCGCGGAGCGAAGCTCATCGTCAACCGTATTCGGATGAAAATGGTTGAGCAGGGTGAGATGCTTGGTGTCGAGGATGTTCAGGAGATACTTGGTACTGGCGTACTTCTTCTTGGTGTGGTCCCAGACGATGAAACCATCATCACGAGTACCAACTCCGGTGAGCCTGCATCAATGTCGGAGGCATCCCGTGCTGGACAAGCGTACCGTAACATCGCCCGTCGTCTCCTCGGAGAAGATGTTCCATTCCTACAGCTCGCAGACGAGAAGCAAGGTGGAATATTCGCGAAAATCAAGAAGCTGTTCGGAGGCTAGACCATGCTTGCAGATCTGATTGAACGCATTTTTGGCAAGCCGGAAAAAACCGGCTCTGTGGCGAAGGACCGCCTCCGTGTTGTCCTCGCATCCGACCGCTCCAAGATTCCACCGGAAGTCATGGATAAGATTCGCATCGAGCTCATCGAGGTACTCTCCAAGTACCTGGAGCTGGATGATACGGCTCTTAATGTCTCAATGGAACGGGATGAAGACAGCATCGCACTCGTCGTGAACACCCCGGTTCATCGTGTGCGTGAGGTCAAAGTCTCTTAGAGCACAGAGTCTATTACACTTGGAAGGCCTCCCGGATGTCCGGGAGGCTTTTTCTTTACCCGTATAAAGTTGCGAAATCTAACGGCTGGATGGCAATCGTATCAACGTCCGAGCGACGGCTTCACACTTGCCAGTTTCAGGGAATACCCACATGCATTCCAACAACATTTCAACTGCCTATGCCAATGGCAACGACCGCTGTCCGCTACAGATCTCCGCCAGAACATCCACCAGAAGGGCATGCTCCGCTTGAAGAACGCGTGAAGCGATGTCATCCACGGTGTCATCAGGATAGACATCCACGCGTCGCTGCGCGACCACCGGTCCGTGATCATACTCATTATCAACCACATGCACGGTGCAGCCGGATTCCGTCACTCCGGCATCGCGTACTGCCTCGTGAACCTTACGCCCATACATCCCGTGACCGCCAAAGGCCGGCAATAAGCTTGGGTGGATGTTAATAATCCGACCAGAATATGCATCTGTCAGCGCATCCGGCAGGCGTCGCATGTATCCAGCCAGAACGACAAGGTCAACATCCCGCTTCATAATCGCGCGCAACAACACCGCGCCATATTCATCATCCGTGCGGTTAGCCGTGCCCACCACCACGGTGTCAACCCCTTCAGCAGCAGCAGCTTCAAGAGCCGGTGCCCCCTTGAGTGAGCCGATAACGACTGCCACCTGACCGTCAAGTCTGCCTGCCGAAATCGCATTCATAATGGCCACAAGATTGGAGCCTCGCCCCTTGGCACCAACCAACACCCCGATTCGGATCATTTACAGTGCACCTGCCGTTGCCTGGTCGGTCGTGATGACCTTGCGAATCTCTTGTTCCATCGCTGACATAAAAGCTCTCTGCGCATCAATGGCACGTTGGTCATTTTCAACACGCGGACTGGACAACCGTATAAAGGTCCAGCCGTTCTTGTTCGGGAAGATACGCTCGAGAGCCATCCAGAGCTGCTGCCGAATAAAATCATGTTCGGTTCGATTCGCACTCGCAAAGAAGTAGGTCACCGTTGTCATTGGTACGCCTGTTTGTCCATCCGGACGCAAAACAGCGTGGCCATCAAAGAGCCAATAGACCACCGGCACATCGCGACCAGCCCAAGGCAATGCGGCAATGGTGTTCCGAACACCAATATAGCCACCCGCAGGGAAACACTGATCTGGACGGTGGGCAAACTCACGGCGGCCGTACCGACGGTACACAACCATGAGGTCGACAATATCTCCCTTTGCATTGACATAGCGTCGGTTGATGTAAGAATCGGCCTGAATCTGTTTCATTGTCTCGGGATCCGACTGGATATCTCCCAGCGACTTCCAGCCAAGGTATTCGACAGGAATACGGGAAACATCCGCACTCGCGGCCGTGATTGGAGGACGATTCCCAATCCACAAGGCAAACGCGCTAGAAAGACAACTAACGATAGCCAGTAGCGCGGTAACCCTTGAGATACGCCGTGCAGCTTCGGCGGAAAGTGTCGCAGCCGGTCCATACACAAACGCACCTGCTGCCTTTCGCGCTTTCCACCAGGCGTTGCCACCCGTCCAGCGTTCCATCAGCTGCCCTATTCCAATAAGGATCAGGAAGACAAACAGGAACAATACGTACGGACTGTAGTCATGAAAGAGAGTCAGGCCAAACTTTTTGTCGACAAATGCGCAGACCAGAATGATAAGCGTCATGCGACAGATGTTCGCTGCCAGCGTAATCGGAAGTGCAAGGAAGAAGAGAACCCATTTCCAGGATGTGCGTAGACGCGAAACATAAGCCGTGATTGCATGCAGGGCTTTGATTGCCATCAGTGAGTGGAGTCCCGAGCAAGGATCCGCAACGATGATTCGGATGTACTCAATACCGCGTGGCTGCATGAACTCCAGGTTCATTCCGGCACCGTAAATTTCAACGCCAAACTTACCCGCGATGAGCTTAGAGCCATCCGTAGCTAACTTTCGCAAGGGAAATGAAACTACCTGCGTTAATCCCCCCGGAACTGGGACCATGAACAACAGATATGCAATCGGGAATGAAAGTGCGCGCAGCCACCGCCCACCTGCAAGCCAGAGAACGGCGCCGGCAACGTAAATCGGGATTGAAATTGGGGATGGTCCGTTGAGGTCGAGTACTTTCTCGGTCAGATGGAGGGCTACGGCAAGAGCGATGAGGATTGCGCCGCGAGAATCGGGAGCTACAGGAAGCGATGCCAACTCTGCACGCTTAAACCAAACGACGGCAGCTGCAATCGGAATGACCAACCACCCGTGCGTAACAGACTCATCCGTGAGCCAGCGCGGGATCAGGAACGAAACAAAGACTGGGACATACAGGACCAGGAATGCTAGAGCGATAACAATCGGCACCCATTTCGGCAATCCGCCTGCATTTTTTGGCATGCACTATGTTACAGCCCGGTTCGGATCGATGCTGGATAGCTTGGAAACTACCGTGTTGCAATGGCTGGAGGCGAGAGCACGATAACAGTGCCACAGTCTTTGCGAAACTCGACGGTATCGGCCCGGTATGTCTTCAGAATAGGATCGAGTTCTGGCGGTATCCGTACTTGAAAACCGCTCCTTAGCAGCCGTGCATCCTCTCCAGACATTCGGTCCATCGCCCGCCAAACATGATCAACACCTGCATAGAGCTGGTACCAGGGATCAGTTTCGCCGCGCTCCAGCGTTGCAGCAGTCAGGACAATCGGTGCCTCAGCGAGCGGGAGGATAACGTTGAGCGCATCCCAATCAGCTTTTGTTGTAGGTAGTCCGATGACATGCCCACCGTTAATATGCGCAAGGATGGCAGGATCGCTGCACAACACAAGCCGGGGTGTACCGCTGGATTGAAGAACGGATGGAACTTGCTTCAGGGCATCCCTAAGCCCTGAGACAGAGACTGACGTCTGCCCCGCGGATGTATGTAACAACAGTGCACCAACGAGAGTGCTTGCGACTGCGCCTGCTGCGGCAATCATGTGCGGTGCTGCCCAGGCACGGCGGAGCAGAACAGTGCTCCAGAGGCTCATCCCGAAGAATGCAACGACGGGGACTTGCGCGGTGAGCAGCTGAACCAGTTGTTCGGGTTGCAACACGATTGCCCCGACCGCCATCGTTACGATGAACATCAGGCAAACGACATTCCTCGCCCGGGCAACTTCGAAATGTTCAAAGCGTACAAACATAGCAACAATGGCAAAGGCACCGATCAGTCCAAACACAATCAATGTGGCGATATCAATGGTCATCACAATGGTCTGGAGCTGCGAGAGTACGCCGGAGAGCGAGAATGTACCGACCAGTTTCGGGACCAGACTCCCATGATTTGCATTGCCTAGTGCCACCATCGGGTGCTGATCGCCACGAGCGAGACCCGTGATAACCGAATCCCGGTACCACCAAACATTCGCCGCGGTGTCATGCCATGCGAAGAACACTACATTCGCGACGATTCCGGATGTCAATACTGACCATCGCCACAGCTCGGGACGGTGCCCAATCAGTGCACTGAGACCAATCATCAGGGAGATAAACCACCCAAACTCAATGGTCCACGGCAGGAGGATGACCGACAAGACAAAGCCTGCCCAGCATAGGACGAACTGACGCCGATTGTCATATACAAAGGTGCTCGGAAGTAGGCGGAAGCGAGCTATCAATGCCAGTTCTATTGCAGCTAGCAGTCCTGGCGGGTAGTCGTTAACGGGTTGAAGAATTTGCAATGCGACCAGCAGGGCTCCAACGGCCCATCCAGCGGATGCAGAGAGCTGCAACTCACGCGCGATGACATTCACAATCCATCCAAGAAGAAGAAAACTGATGAATGTTGCAAGACCAGCGGCAACAGTTACCGGACGTTGGGAAAATGACTGAATGAAGCGGTGCATTTGTCCCGTAACGACGAGTGGAAGTAGAGGCTGAGCGCGGTTCAGAAATCGGTTATCGCCATTGGCTGCCGCCAGTGACATCGGGTACGCGAATGGAGCAGTGAGGACATCTGCACCGCCGGATGACTGAACAATCACGGTACGCTCGAGTGCACCATGGGTCTGCGGTTCATCTCCGCCAAAGCGAACGACATTGAACAATGTGACTGCAATAGTCACCAGACAAAATAACCAGCCGGTCAACATTGTCACTTTGGCACGGTGTAGCATTACTTTGCTCCCCTGCCACCAATAACTGCCCAAACAGTCATTAGGAGAATACGGAGGTCAAAGACAAAACTTGCTTCCCGAATGTATTCCATGTCGAAGATGCGGCGATTTTCCGGATGTCCATCCCCTCGGGCATTAACCTGCCACCATCCGGTAAGGCCCGGTCGCGCCGCAAGGACAGCCGAAAGGTCATCCTCATAAATGCAGGATTCATTTGCCGTCATCATCCTCGGTCCAATCAAGCTCATCTGGCCAGCCAGCACATTGAAAAGCTGAGGCAGCTCATCAAGCGACCACCGACGTAGTATCCGGCCGAGCGGAGTAATACGAAGATCGCCTTCGACTTTGCCCGATTGAAGCAGCAATGCTGAGTATTCATCCTCGAGCGATGTATCAATGGTTGAGGAGAGTTTCATGGTGCGAAGTTTGTACGCATTAAATGTCGGCAACTTAGGCGCATCACCACAGGTCAGACAGCGGGACAAAACCACACGCTTGTAAATGACCGGAAAGCCATCAATAACTGCTACTAATACACAGCAAATAGTGATAAGTGGCATCAAGACAACAACGCACAACAGCCCGCCGAGTAAATCTACGGCGCGCTTCAGGGGACTTGTCAGATATTTGCTGCCCACGGTTACCTGCTCTGCAAGACTTGTTCCAAAAGTGCTGCGATTTTCTCATAGGTGGGTTTCCAGCTCATGGATTGCGCCAGGGCATCCCTTCCCTGTTTCCCCAGCAAATGTGCCTGAACCGGGTTGGATAGCAGCGAGGTGATGTGATTGACCATGACAGCAGGCGAGTTTGCCTGAAAGAGACCAGGCATTCCCCCGGGAAGCGTTCCATCAGCGGCGATTGCGCTACAGACAACCGGGACACCGCACGCCAGAGACTCCAGGATTTTGTTTTGCATTCCGGCAGCAAGCGACACAGGACAAACGGTAAGAACACTTTGTTGGATGTATGGACGTATATCCGGCACCGGTCCCGTGATGTCGACATTTACGCAGGCACTGGATGAGGCAGCGGCCGCAGCGACCAGAGAACCGCGCTCACTCCCGGGTCCAATGACGGAGCATTTCGCGTCGGGGAATGCACGGCTTACCTGCGGCCATACATCACGTAAAAAACGCGCGCAGCCATCGGCATTGGGGAGGTAGTTCCAACGTCCAACCATCGAAATCATGAGCGGCGATGCAGCGGAATCATTCATACTGGATGGTTTGAAGTAATCAAAGTCAACACCATTTGGGATAGCCACTACATTTGGACCAATACTCCCTGCTTCGCGATGTGTTACAGCCAGCGTGGCGACAAACCTTGATGCAAATGCGGCTTCCTCACGTCGCGTCCTTACTGCCTCACATCGAAAAACAAATGCCTTTGCAGGGTTGGTGATGATGGTCGATCTTCCATCAAAAAGCGGTCCAAGTGCATCAACAGCGTCCCAGACTACCGGACAGGTGATGCCATCCGGGAGCATCCCAACACCGCGTAAATGCTCAACCCATACAACATCAGCTTCGGATGAAAAGTCACGAATTGCCTCCCTTGCCGCCGATGACCCACACCACGCCCGACTGACCGACATGCCACCAAGCCATTTCCAAGCCGTTGGGATTGCTCCGGCAAAGGGCACCGTTCGCACACGAACGCACCGTTGACCAACTTCCGATTCAGCAAAATCTTCTCCAAAGCGTTCAGCCACATAGACGACGTTTACCTTATGCCCGGCGGTAAGCATCGCCTTTATTGCATGTAATGACCGTGGCCGCAGGAGACAGGGGTTGTATGGGAACACCGCACAAATGGTCACTGCGGCGCTCCAGTTTGCGTTGGTTTTGTCACTGCAACTAAGACATCAGCGACTCTCTTCTGTAATGCGTTTACCGTATGGTTGTCACTCGCAAATGCGAGTGCATGTGTGGCTGAAGGTGTGTATGTATCGGAAGTTGCTGCAAGGTTGTGGACAGCGGCGCACCACTCTTCCGGGCTTGTTGCGTAGGTATGAAAGCGGGCTTCCACTGGGATATCCACCGTTGCCACCGGCGTACCAATCGTTGGTTTACCGGCTCCCCAGCTTTCAATAAGCTTAATTTTTACGCCGCCCCCCCAGCGTAACGGCGCGATTCCGATATGAATCTGGTCCCAGAACACCCCAAGGTTTGGAAGCGTACCTAGCCCGATGATACGGCCCGCATATTCGGGGTGACTTTTGAGGTAGTGACTACAGAAACTATCAGTGTCCCGACCTGCGCATACCAGACGCAGTGCAGGGATCTCACGCGCGAGCACAGGCCAAGTGACCGCAAGAAAATGTTGCATGCCATCTTTGTTGGCCAGCCACCGCATACTCCCGAGAAATCCCAGCGTGGGCTGTGTGGTGATGTCGAATGTGGAGTCAACGCGTGTAACAGGAACCGCAGGCGGGAGTAAGCTGATGCGATTGCCTGTGTCCGGTGCAAGCTCACGTACGCGTGTGGCATCCGCGGCTCCAATCACACAAACGTGGTCTGCAATGGTAAGAACGCGGCTCTCAAAGCGCCTGACCCTGTCCATGTCTGTCCGGGCAAAGACCGCGAAGCCATCCCCCGCTTGCGACCGCTGCAATAACAAGTCCTGCTCAATGTTATGGGCATCCAAGACCATCGGAACGCCATCCACTGAAGCACTTCCCCACATCTGCAAATGGTCAACCCAAATCACATCGTATGGGCTGGATGTATGCGCATCAGATACTGCATCCCGAAGGGCAGTGCTGCGATCACGCTCAACAAACCACGGCGTCACGAGATAGCGGCTACGTAGCCAGGCAATGACATCCTGGACCGGGCCACGTCCAATACGGAACACCTTGAGTGTGCCATTGAACCAATCCGGAGGGGGCTCCTGAAGCTGTTGCTCATCACGCTCGGAGCGTGCAAGAGTGTAAATGTCAACAGCTGCACTACGGCACAACGCTTCCAATGTCTGAATGGACTTTTGTTGCCCCCCGGATGTTGCGGGCCAAGGCGGCAGATGGGCCAAAAATGCGACTCTCATCGGGCCAGCTCATCTATGGAGTCCAGGAGGCGCCGGGCCACACCGGTAGATGTGTATCCCTGTGCACGCTGATAGCCCCGCTCGATTAATTCAGCCGTAAACCACGGCTCGTTGAAAATTTTTCTGATGCCTTCAACCAGCTGTAGTGGCCGGTCTGGGTCAATGGAAATGGCCGCATCACCAGTGACTTCTCCCGTTGCACCGGTCCGTGAACAGATAACCGGGGTCCCGCAGGTCATCGCCTCGAGAGGCGGCAGACCAAAGCCCTCTGCTCTGCTTGGGAAAACAAAAACGCCTGCTTGTGCATATGCATTTGCGAGCTCCTGCGTCGATGCGGCATCGATTAAGACAGGCTCAGGAACCCGGTAAGCATTCGCTGCAGCCCGCCAATAAGTCCAATTTGCTCTTGCCGCAACCAGTGCCAACTCGGGCTCCGCAGTATGCTGGTCACTTTCACGCAGGAGCTCTGCCCATGCCTGCATCACACAGTCGAGGTTTTTCCTCGGATCACGCTGACCAAGGGCCAGAATACGGTGCGGGATGCGGTCAACCGACATCGGCTTGGGGAGGACGGGTGCTGAACCAATGATGTCAATGCGTCCGGAAAGGATTGGAAACAAAGCCTCAATTTGCATCGCGCTATGGTGGGTCAATGTGACTACCCGCCGTGCCCGACGAGCTGTCCACGCCTGCATCCGGGCAAAGTAACTATCGAGCCCCACCTGACGCGGGCGTCTTACCCGCTTCCATGGCGCAGGCACAAGAAGAAGGGTGTCAAGCATATGTGCGATGACGGGTGTGCCGGTGATGAGTGGGATGTAGTTGGTAATGCCGATCACGACATCCGGACGAACACTGTTTACCAGCTGTGGGATACGTGCAAAGTCGGCTACGACACGCTTTGCACCAACGTTTACAATGGTCGTATCCCCAAGCAAGGATGCTGCCGTTTCCCGGCTGGGTTGCCTGTCGACAAGAACAGTGATGTCGTGGTTGTGTGCGATTTTCTGGAGACCATCAAGCACTGCAACAGTGTGTGACTTGTAGCCTCCATTCCCTGGATGCGTCAGTGCACGGGCATCAATGACGATGCGCACCGGGAGTTCCAAAGCCTTTCAGCAGCCAGACCGCGTAGCGGGCGAGGGCGATGCACTGCGCAGGGATTGCTACAAGTGGTCCATGCACAGCCCGTAGTTCACGGAGTCGTGCCTTGAGCAGCTGCCGACGCAGCCACAACGGGGTTCGGGATACTGAGGACTTTCCACCATGATGGAGGACTGTCGCATCGGAGACCAGGACGGTCTTAAGTCCGGCTTTCGATGCGCGCCAGCACAAATCGGTATCCTCACCATAAAACATAATCTCTGGATTGTAGCCGTTTAATGCATTCCATGTATCCCGCTTTAGTGCAATACACGCACCACCAGCCCAGCTGACTACATGCGTCCCGGTTTCAGAGCTGTCGATTTCACTCCGGTCCAGCTGCCCAGTCCATTCGCTCATTAGGTTTGGGAAGCGAGCCCAGCTTTGTTGTAAACTGCCATCCGGGTTCAATAGGCGAGGCGCTGCAATACCGATATCATCTTCTGCCAACGCAGCCATTAGGCGGGGGACGGACCCGGGGTAAAACTCAGTGTCGGCATTGCAAACGATGACGGTTTCTCCCGTTGACTTGGCAACGCCAAGGTGTGCAGCTGCGGCATACCCTGTTGAGGATGGTGCGGACACAAGTATAGTGTCGCAATGTGCAATGGATGCCATGGTGTCATCCATCGAACCGGTATCAACAACAACCACTTCACAATTTGCAAACTGCCTCAAAGATTCAATGCACTTTAGCGTCAATGTGCGCGTGTTATGGCTGACTACGATGATGGAAATATCGGGGCGGACCGCTTGCATTATGAATGATAATCCGAAGTGCCATCTTGAATGCGAGCGATACCTACACCAGCAGCAAGCCAGAACACAACTGTTGCACCAAAGTGTGCAAGACCACCATTATGGTACGTTGGGAACAAGTAGTCTCCAAGAAGACTTGCAAGGGCAATCGCAGTGCATCCTGCCGCAATTCCTGTAACCACTGTGTCGTGCCTTGAGCGTTGCCAGAGTCGATGTAAGATTGCACCAATCATGGCGAGAAGTGACAGCAATCCAACCCACCCTGTCTCAGACAACGTCTGCGCTATCGTTCCATGGGCACTCGTAAACTGCGTGGTATTCCAGACATCACGACGTCCGTAATACTGATTCACCATCCGATAGTTCCCCGGACCAACGCCGAGTGGAAATGCTTCTGCATAGCGTACAGCTGCAATCAGCATCCGTGTTCTGTCGTTCTCAAACATCCCCGGCGCACGATCTCCCAGCGTACGAGTGCCCCATCGCATTTGCCCTCCAGCATAGAAGTTGGGACGGTAAATTCGCTCAACAACGCTGTCAGCTCGCACCAGAACAAAAACTCCCACAATCGCAATCATCCACCAAAATAATGTCCGGCGCACCCGGAACAGCACCAACATCAGGCTGATTGACACCGCAACCAAACCTGAAACCCACTCTGCGCCAACGATTCCGCTAACGACCACGCACGTAAGCGCAAAGCATCCCGAAGCGATACGCATGATGGGCGAATACTGATCGGAAGCAGCGGCAAATACGGCAAGCCCAACGGCAACCGCGCGGCCAAACACCGCAAACGCAGGCGCGTAATTTGACAGTGGTGACAGGCTGACAATGAGCGAAAGCACACCCCCAGCGAGGAGCGCATTCAGAATTTGGTCCCGATACCCTTTTCGAACGAGCAATGCGCCAACAGGGAGGGCAAGCATTGCCATCAGACGCAACGCCAGCTCCGCAACATTCACCAAAGGTTGCTGCTTGTACGTCGAAAACTCGATGACATTCAAATCGGGAAACAATGCATTGTGGCCAACTGACCAGAGCGAAATCCCCATGAATATCGCCATCGGAATCCAAATCGCTTTTGGAATCCCCAGCTGTTTGCGCTCACGTATGAGCGGTGCGAGCGTCCCGATAATGGCGAGAAGAGCTAGTCCCTCTCCAATGTACAGGCCTTTGACTTCGCCGCTTCCCCCCTGAGTGAGCCCCGGTGTGCCAATGGTCAGCCACCCCGCGACGACAAGTAAAACGGTCGGCCAATGAGGACGGACGATGGAAATCCAGATTGAGGCGACGCCAAGGGATGCAATGCCAAGCCAGCTGATCGCACGGGTACCTGCACTTGATGCGACAAGTCCGGTGACGCCAATGACAAGTCCGACGACGACGGCAATCAACACCGTGAACCAGGATGTCCATATCCTTGATGCAAGCGGGTCACGCGGACTGCCTATCGGTGCGACAGCCACTAGTTGTGCGCTCCCGCAGCAATATGCAATAGCTTTTCGAGGGTCTGAACCAGCGATGTCTCTGCAGGATTCTTCCTGTCAGGGAGTGGAACATCTGGCGGGTTTTGTAGCCAATCGATACATGCCGCTGCAAATGCATCGGCAGAATCGGCTGTACCGCTGATGCAGTAGACTCCCCGCGATTCTGCTATATTTCCATCGGGAAATGTTACCAACGGTACGCCATGGATGATCGCACCTTGATTTTTGACGCGTGACCCATGTCCGGAACAAACCGGGTTAATTGCAAGTGCGGCCGTGCTGTAGCAGGAGGAAATGTCATTGACCCGGCCGTGCTGGGTAATGCCGCAGGGGAGGCCATCCGGGTACAGAGGAGCCCCATGACCAACAATCTCAAGCTTTACATCTGCCATTTCCTTCTGGATTGTCGGCAAGACAGCACGAATAAACCAGAGAATGCCATCCCTGTTTGGCGGATAATCCAGGTTTCCGGCAAACAGCAATGTCCGTGACAATGGATTTCGCACGTAACCTTCGCTGCGAACTGCCTCATTTGCAACCACGGTGATCGCGTTTGATGTACCGATAATCTTTTGCCCCGCAACGCGCTCGGCATCCGTTACAACAGTCACCGCCCGAGCACGCCTCATTAACGACCGCCAGAACACGTGCGATCGGATACGTGTACTGAATCGAGCAGCAACGATCCGGGATGGTTCCCACTGATCCACAACGAATGGGTAATCGGCTGAACGCGCCTGACTGGCGGCAATCAGTGCTCCGTCAGCCTCGAGAGCCAGAATCACATCCGGTTTGAAGGTTGCGAGCGGTCCATCAAGCTCAGGAATGAACGCCTGCATCCGCTGGATATCCCGAGGCCGGGTGTCAACAGAAAACCTTTGTCGCACATGAGCTTGCGTTTCACCACGGGGCCAGCTGAAGGTCATGAATTGGCTAACATCCGGCGGACAGTATTCGAGAGCGGGAATACCATGGGTCGGATGCTGAAGACCGTAAAGAACGAAGACATCATGGCTGGCGCAAAGTCCATTGATAATCAAATCTGCGCGCTGACGGCTCCCTGAATCAATGGGCCAAGGGTTCCAGGGACTGATGATAGCGATGCGCATGAGGATTCGACGTTACTTCCAGCAGCAATGTACAATCAATCTATCGGTCTGCGTACAGCGTACGTATAGATGCGGAAAGGGAAATCTCACCATGAGCACAGCATTCAACCCACCTCCTAAGCCAAAGAAAGCCCTCTCTCCCTGGGCGTGGACTGCCATCGGATGCGGTGGATTGTTCACTGTTGCCATCCTCGCACTCATCGTATTTGTCACTGTCATCGCTGGAAATGTCAAAACCGAAATGGCAAAGCCATTTGACCGTGCTGCTGTTCTTTCTGTGATCGGTGACCTCCCGTTGTATCCAGATGCATCGATTAATGAGCTGCAATCTAAAGCAGCCCGCGCCGGCCTGAAGGCAATGAGCTTCGCTATTCCGGCTGGTAATTCCGCAGCCCTTGCACTTGACTGCAATGCTCCGACCAGCAAAGTAATCGATTGGTACGATCAGGAACTGGTCAAGCAGGGATGGAAGCCGCTTGGAATTCGTGAAAGCACCGGACGTAATCAACAACATCAGTACATGAAGAACAAGGACATGGCACTTGTTCAGGTTCAGGACTCCCCGAAGGGCGACAGCAAGACGATCATCCTGATGCGCTTCCGTGATCTCAAGAAGTAAGCCTGCAATCCCATGACGCCTATCCCCGCTCGTATCAACCGTCCCGTTGTGGATGTTTGGAAAACCACCAGCCGCGACAGCGAGCGAATCTCCCAACGGGTTCTCGGGCAACCGATGACAATCACCGATGTCATCGATGACCGCTGGTGCTTGGCGGTCGGGGATGATGACTACTCTGGATACGTTGAACGGAGATTCCTGACGGTAGATGCAGATCAGCCGGATGCAGTTGTCTGCGTTCCGTTTGCGAGCGTACGTCAATCTCCAGAACGTAGCTCACAGCTGGTAATCCGTCTTTCGATTGGATCAATCGTAACTCGCCTTGAAACACACGGGCAGTGGACACAGATAGGATTTCCAGGTGGCGAGACTGGCTGGGTGATGACTGTTCAGCTCACGCATTGTTCTGGACAACTCCATGCAGACTATACAAAGTCGCCGCAGTTGGCGATGCAATTATTTGGCACTCCATATCTCTGGGGTGGAAGCAGTGCTTATGGAATCGACTGCTCAGGGCTAACACAGCTGATGTATCGGATGTGCGGGGTGACGCTCCGCCGGGATGCACACCTGCAGCGCGATGATTCCCGCTTTGAGTCAGTTACGTTCGATGACCTGATGGCAGGCGATCTTGTATTCTTCGGGACGCCTGACCGGGTTACGCACGTCGGGATGCACCACAGCCAAGGCAAGTACATTCACAGCACGGGTGGCAGTGGTGTGATACTGAGTGACTGGCCGGATGATCTTTCATCTATCAGCTATCTGGATGCCCGGCGGATGTGTGCTGGTGCACACGTGTCGATTGCCTGCCTGACCACCTCCCCGTAAATAGACCCGGTTTCCAAGCACTTACCGTGCCAAATGATACATAAACGAAGGCAACAGGTAGAAATGACAGTACGCACAGGCAGTGTTTCCTCTTAACATGGGGGCACTGCAGAGCTGTAATCATTTCCTCCTGCAGTGTTTGTCTCCCTTTGAAACGCACTCTGGCACCGGCCCGGAGTGCGTTTCACATTCCGCTTCAAAAGTCACCATGTCGTGATATCAATCGTGAAACATGATGGAATACCACCATGGCAGACATCGAAAAAGCATATTCCTCGCAGCTCACGAATATCGAAGGTCGATACGGTAAGTCGCTTGAAACCCTTTGTCAATTACTGGCGAAGACAGGCCTGACGAAACATAGCGAGCTGATCGACCATCTGAAGCGTGAGCTTGGCTTCACTCATGGTGATGCAAACGCTATCGCACACCATTTCCGCGGTGGCTGGTCTGCCCCAAACATCGCCCCTGCCGCTGCGACGGATATCGTCGAGGAAATCTACGCCGGGCCAAAGGCTGCACTGCGCCCCATCCACGATGCCATCATGGACCTGATTACTCCACTGGGAGACTTCGAGGTCGCACCGAAAAAGGGCTACATAAGCCTTAGACGTAAAAAGCAGTTTGCAATGTTGGGACCGGCCACCAATACACGGGTTGAACTTGGGATCAATGGCAAAGACCTAGGCGACTTTGATTGGCTGCTTGCACAACCCGCTGGAGGGATGTGTCAATACAAAGTCAAACTCTCAACCGTAGCCGACATCCCGCCTGGTCTTGTTGACATCCTAAGAGTCGCTTTTACGTCCGCTGGCTAGTAACCCTTGAAGCCCCCTGGCTAACCGGCTCCTGGGGTTCGAGGAAACGGAATGCCGTAAAAACGGGCAGCATTACCACTATAGAACTTCGCAAGCTCATCAGGAGACTTGTCAACAAGGATCCTGTCCAGCGTCGCCACCCAGTCCTGCATACTCTTGGTCTTGTTGCAGACCGGCCAGTCACCACCAAACATCACTCTGTCTGGACCAAAGCACTGATAGACATGTCGCACGATATGGAACAGCTCACGCTCAGTATCCCACTGAGGCCTGACGGTCTTAATAATGCCTGAAATCTTGCAGACGACATTCGGGATGTTTGCAAACTCATTAATGTCGTGTTCCCACATCAGCTGGTTTGGATTTCTTGCCGCCGCATTTCCGCAGTGATCCAGAACAAAACGTGTATCCGGGCACAGACGCGCCAGCTTCATCGCATCCTGCAGCTCGCCTGGGCGGATACAGAAGTCAAACGTCTTCCCAATACTGCCCAAATAGCGGATGTTATCGACAAATGTCTTTGTGAGACAGAGGCCCGGCTTTGCATCGGGAACCTGCAGAACCTGGCGAAAACCGGTGATTGCAGCATCGTTTTTGTACCGCCGAGCATATGCCCGAAAGTTAGGGTCTGCGGGACGCCCGGAAACAACTGCCTTTACAACCTTCGTCTTACCAGAGCGACAAACTTCGGAAATCCAGTCCGCTTCTTCGACCTGCTTGTCGACATTGATGTCGATTTCCATGTAAACCGCATGCGCAATGTTCAGCCCAGTCGTCTCTGCCTGATACTCGACCAGCGTGCAGGGCTTGCGAATCTTTGCCTCCGCAGGCTCATTTAGCCACGGTGGACGGAACTGCTTCATATCCCATAAGTGGAGATGCGTATCGATGATTGGGGTGTGACTTCTACTTGTGGGATGCATGATGACTCCTAATGACGACGTTGTCTTGGCGGGAAGTATAACCGCTGTAAGGTCGGATCACCACTTGTGTAAACCAAGACTCTGTTTACCTACTGCGTAACATAGTCACAAAACCGGTGAGCAATCTGCTTCGCAAATGCAATCCGGTGCGACTTGCGTAAGAACAGTTTAAGGGCCTTTGGTGAGCTCATGTTAAACGCTTCGATAATGACCGATGGCATTGGTGCAAGGCGTAACAAGCGCAGATCATCCCGGAACATGACCTTGCTGTTTCCACCGGCGACACCCTTAGCCAGACTCTCGCTTCGGGGAGCACCGTACAGAACATGGAGACCATCCGGGCCCTTACGCGCATCCGCATGCACTTCAATCAACACACACTCCGCCTTGTGCGTTTGCCGATACAGTGCCTGAATCACCGTCAGCGCATGGAGCTTTTGATCAATGCGGTCAATGTTGTCACCCGGCGCGGCAATGTTTAGAAAGCGATGATCCTTGCAATGCTTTTTGAGCACACCAACGCTAGCTTTCGGTCCCGTATGGTCGGCGGTCGACAGGAAAACCGGCTCAATGTGTGGTTTGTGGCGTTCCAAAGCCCGAACCAAATCGAGTGCCAGAGCAAAGGTAAACTCAGCTTCTGTGTAGCCACGAGAGCTAGTTCCCGGGTCGATTCCACTGTGTCCGGCAAGTATCAGACAAACGATGCGGGCCTTTCCTGCTGCCATCCGTGGCTATTCCGGTCGAACCAAGGCTTCGAGAGCCGCCACGTACGCGGCAAACGCAAGCCTCCCGGCAGCAGTAAGCACATAGCGTGACTTTCCAGGACGCTTAGCACCTGCGACCTTCGTTGATGCGACATAACCTGCATCTTCGAGTACGGTCAAATGAGTGCTCAGGTTGCCATCTGAGACCATAAGTGCAGACTTCAGAAATCCAAATTCCGCTTCCGATGTCGCGAGCAGACACGACATAATCCCAAGGCGAACCTTTTGATGGATCACATCATCAAGTAAGTCAAGAGGACGCGTCATGCCATCAGGTTGCTCAGCCGATGCCGTGGCACGCGCGGACTTTTCCTTGCGTGGATGAGCAGGAAGTGCCTGATCCATCGCCATAGCCTTACTTACCATCCATCCCGTATTCCGCGGACGATTCCATACACAATATGGAAGCCACCAAAAGTCACTGCAAGCATCCCGCGAGGACCAACCGGCACACCCTGCGGACCAAGCAGTGTCCAAGCAGCTGCGGCTAGAAAACTCCAACCGAGGACACTGACTGCAGGTGCGGAAAGCTGCCCAATCGCAAGCAGAGACATGGCATAACTAAGCATCCACAAACCGTAAATCGCATCCCCGAAGCGCTCAGGCTGGTGATAGTACATCAGGGACACAATCAAACCACTGAGCAGGCCAGGAGCCACCGAACGAAGCCAGCTACGCCCGAGACCGGACAATGGCGACTTTCCGACCCGCATTGCCCGGAGCTTTGTGATGAGCAGATCAACCAGTCCAGCAGCGACCAGCGTTGTGAACCATAAACCAACAAAGGCACCTTGACGTCCAGGCTGACTGGGGTCTCCGATAACACCTTCGGCGACAACCGCGGCAATCAATACAATCACTCCGGCGGCAACACCTGAGATGCCGGATAGCGTTGAGTATTGCTGGCTGCGCTCAATCGTTTGGCGGATGAGCCGCAGGTGCTCAGTCGCTTCACCAGGGCTTGGTTTGGAGTCCATTACTCGTTTATACCCTAAACGCTGCCATCCCGGTCTGCTGACTCCTTACGACCGCTTACGCCCTGCTTATCCATGATGAGCTTGTTGAGGGCATTGACATAGGCTTTAGTGCTAGCAACGATAATGTCGGTATGTGCTGCATGCCCGGAGTAAATGTCATCCCCGCTGCGTACGCGAATCGTAACATTAGCCAGTGCATCCGTTCCCTCGGTAACGCTCTGAAGACTGATTTCAATCAGCTCATTCGGAACATTTACGATACGGTTTACGGCGCGATAAACGGCATCCACCGGGCCATTTCCGTGATGTGAATCGGTCAGAATGCCTCCGTTTGCATGGCGCAAACTTACGGTTGCCGTTGGAATCGACTTGTCACCACACATCACCTGAAGCTGACTCAGCTCGTAAGCGCGGCCAACGATTTGGACCTCATCGGATGCGATTGCCTCAAGGTCTTCATCGTAGACGAGCTTCTTCTGGTCTGCGACAAGCAGGAAGCGCTGATAAACCTTTTCAAATGCATCGTCTGCATCAAATGTATGTCCAAGTACCTCTAGTCTGTGCTTGAGCGCATGACGTCCGGAGCGCGGCGAGAGAATGATCTTGCTCTCGGAGATTCCGACATCCGCGGGGTCGATGATCTCGTACGTGGAGCGCTCTTTCAGCACACCATCCTGGTGGATTCCACTTGAGTGTGCAAATGCATTTGCCCCAACGATGGCTTTGTTTGGCTGAACCAATACCCCCGTGCGGTTTGAGACAAGGCGGCTGGTTTTGAAGATTTCTGTCGTCTGGATGTTGGTGTACGCGCCACCAAACTGGGTCCCGCGGACCTTTAGCGCCATCACGACCTCTTCAAGGCTGGTATTACCCGCCCGCTCACCGATGCCATTGACGGTGCACTCGACCTGGCGGGCACCAGCACTGACGGCAGCGAGTGAGTTTGCAGTCGCAAGGCCAAGGTCATTGTGACAGTGCGCGGAGAAAACCACATTCTCAGATCCTGGAACACGGTTCAAAAGCATCGCAAACAATGCGCCATATTCTTCCGGAGTCATGTAGCCCGTTGTGTCAGGGACATTGATGACCGTTGCACCGGCTTTGATCACTTCCTCAACGACGCGGCAGAGGTAATCCGGATCGGCACGGCCCGCATCTTCGGTGAAGTACTCAATATCCATGCAACCGAGCGACTTGGCATAGCGAACAGCGGATGTCCCGATTTCAAGGGCTTCATCCCGCGATTTGCGCAGCTTGTGTTGGAGATGGTTGTCGCTCACACCAAGCCCGGTGTGGATGCGCGGGCGCTTCGCACCTTTGAGGGCATCCCATGCAACATCGATGTCCTTTTGAACAGCACGTGTCAGACCGCAAACGGTGGCTCGTTCCACGATGGCGGCGATGCGTCGGACGGCTTCAAAGTCGCCAGGGGATGAAATCGGGAAGCCTGCCTCGATGATATCGACGCCAAGGCGCTCGAGCTGTCGGGCGATTTCCAGTTTTTCATCTATATGCAACGCCGCTCCGGGTGACTGCTCGCCATCCCGCAACGTCGTGTCAAAGATATGTACATGCCCGCTCATGACTAACCCTTCCTGACTGCGAAGTCGGAAATGAGGTCCGCCAACGCCTTGCATCCCGCTTCGGGGAATGCATTGTAAATACTAGCACGACAACCACCAACATTGCGGTGGCCCGGGAGGCCATCCATGCCATTTGCCTTCGCTTCAGCAAGAAACTCGGTTTCGAGCTCTTTGGATGCAAGTCTGAATGTAATGTTCATCCATGAGCGATCAGCTGGATCGGGAACAGCAGCGGAGAAGACGGGAGCGGAAGCATCGATGGCATTGTAGATGAGACGTGCTTTGCGCTCGTTACGTTCTGCCACGGCAGTCACACCGCCTGCGGCTGCAATCCAATCAAGGACAAGGCCGACAACATAGATTGGAAACACCGGCGGAGTGTTATAAACGGAGTGCTTATCTGCCTGCACTTTGTAGGAGAACATCGGTGGCAGCGGATTGCACTGCGCGAGGAGGCTTTTCCGGATGATGACAAGCGTCACGCCGGCGGGACCGGCATTCTTTTGTGCACCTGCGTACATCAGATCAAAGCGTGCATTGTCACGTACACGCCCGAAGATATCCGATGACAGGTCACCAACGAGCGGAACGGACATGGATGGCAGCTCGGCCATTTGTGTCCCTTCGATGGTGTTGTTGGTAGTGATGTGCACGTAAGCCGCGCGCTCAGGGATGGCACCAATCACGGGAAGACGGCTGTGGTTATCCGCTTTCGATGAGCCGACAACATCGACATCACCGTGAAAACGTGCAGACTCAATTGCCTTCGCCCCCCATTCACCGCCATCCACATACGCACCGGAGTGCCCCGGGGTCAAGAGGTTCATCGGGACCAAAGAAAACTGCGTGGATGCGCCTCCACCCATAAAGAGACAGTCATAGTCATCCGTAGAAAGACCGAGGGTTTCGACAACGCCTGTCCGTACCTTCTCGTGAATAGCATCGTAACGCTTATCCCGATGGCTCATCTCAAGAAGTGACATCCCACTCCCGGCGAACTCGCGAACCGCATCGGCAGCCTGTGCGAGCACAGGCTCCGGGAGGATGGCTGGTCCGGCGGAGAAGTTAAAAATACGTCCCATTTTGCGATGTCCTCAAATGAAAAAAGCGTCGCACCGGCTGGTGCAACGCATCTTTGCGTCAGCGAAACGCTGTTGTGAAAGTATATCGCTTTAGTCTATGGTCCTGATGGAAGGACATCCTGTTTCGCAGGACCTACAAAGCGTCGCACAAATGCCACGAGCTCGGCTGGCTTGAAGGGCTTTTCGATGTAAATGTCGGTTCCGCTGGAGAATCCTTTGGAAATGTCTTCATCTGCTGTGCGTGCGGTGACCATGATTACAGGTAAGTCGCACAAGGATTCATCTCTGCGAAGCTGGTCCACCAAATCATAGCCGTCCAGGCCCGGCATCATGACATCGGTAACCAGCAAATCGGGGCGTTCAAGCATCAGTTGACGAAGCGCGTCATCACCCGCCGTCGCTGTCGTGACAGAGTAGCCTTCATGTTCCAGTGCAAAGGCTATTTGGCGGAGGACATGAGGGTCATCCTCGACGACCATGATTTTTGGGACGGATTGCACGGCGTTGGTTTCCATATTCGACAGCATCCTCAAGAATGAGGACACCGTATTTTACAGGGTGGAGTACGCATTTTGATGATTGCGGCGTTTGACAGTCGATAATTCCACCCTTCGTTTACGTAATATGGGATGACACACTTGACCGACAAAGTAGCTATGAACAGCTCTACAATTGACAGATTCCACAATTGGAGCAATTAGCATCTCATGATGATTTAAGCTGGATGTCGGCACCACGAACAAAAAAGCCCGCCGGTCTCCCGAGAGGCTATTCACTAAACACATCAACGCAAACTTCAAGGCTACGGGGCGATTTCATACTCCTTCAAAATATGCGCCGTCTTTGCCTCGCTGATCCGGTGATGAATCTTCCTTGACTCATGCTGATCACGCAGTGCTTTTGACAATGTAAATGCCGATTGAATCGTTCCAAAGAATCCCATAGTAAGGAATCCCTTGATCCACAGCTCTGCCGGTAGCCACCAAATCCCGATAATCATCGCGAAACAGCTGATGGCAAACGATGCGTGTACAAAGAACATCCATGCTGGACTGTCCTGGTTGATTGTTGGTTCCATGGTGTAAGCATAACGCCTACATATCAACCTTTGGCTGAGGCAAAAGGCACAAAGAAAAGTCCCGGCAGAACCATCTTTACCGGGACTACAGACGGGACTTAAGACCCCTTTGAACTACCCAAGCTGCTCAAGACGCTCAGCAACCTTGCCACGACGCTCCAGCAGCTCAGCCTGCTGACCACGGGCCTTTGCAACCACTGCTTCTGGAGCCTTCTCAGCAAACGTTGGGTCACTCAGACGCCCGGCAAGTCCTGCGAGATCCTTGTCAATCTTTGCGAGCTCTCCTGTCAAGCGCTTGCGCTCGGCTTCAATGACCTCCGGTGTTGCACTTGGTCTCGGCAAACGAACCTCTCCAACGGCTGTCACCGCAAGGAAGCCATCCTCAGGTCCGACCTCGAAATGGACGGCATCGCACTTCGTCAGGTAACGGACAAGCGATTCACTTGCGGCAACCGATGCCTTGATTTCATCTGTGGCAGCATTGAGGAAGATGTCTCCGCCCTTTTTGAGCTGGTTCTCCGCCTGAATATTGCGTGTGGCACGGATGACTTCGCGTACCGTGTCCCAACGCCCAACAGCGGCTTCATCCCGGGGCGTCGAACCAGCAGCAGGATAGGAAGCATGCATCAAATGCTTGACGCCCGCACGCTCCTTTGCAAATGGCAGCTGCTGCCAGATGGCCTCGGTCAGGAATGGCAATACTGGATGCATTAGCTTGAGCGAACGATCGAGCACATGCCAAAGCACAGCCTTTGCCGTCGCTTCTGTACCATCCGTTGCAGAAAGCCGTGGCTTCGCCGCTTCGATATACCAGTCACAGAAATCATCCCAGAAGAACTCCTGAATCGCCCGGCTGGCATCATCCATACGATAGCCATCAAAGCCCGCAGCAACTGCCTCCGCCGTTTGGTCCAGACGCGCGAGAATCCAGCGGTCAACGAGGTCATCCGATGCAGGAAGCGTAACCGGAGGCTCATAGCCATCCAGGTTCATCAGGACAAACCGGCTTGCATTCCAAATCTTGTTACAGAAATTACGTGCCTGCTCGACCTGATCCTGACGATTGTCACGAATCGGCTTGACGCGGATATCCTGACGTAATCCAGCCTCGCGCATCAATGCAAAACGAAGCGCATCCGCGCCATAGAGATCAATAAGGTCAACCGGATCAACACCATTCCCCTTGGACTTGCTCATGCGGCTGCCGTGCTCATCCAAAATCGTTGCATGAATGTAAACCGTGTCAAATGGCTTCTCACCGAGGAAGTACTCACCGGTCATCACCATCCGGGCAACCCAGAGATACAAAATCTCCTGCGCTGTCGAGAGCAAACTCGTCGGGTACCACTGCTTCAGCGAATCCGTATTCTCCGGCCAGCCAAGCGTTGCAAATGGCCATAAGGCTGAGCTAAACCACGTGTCCAAAACATCATCTGATTGAACGACATCCGTACTGCCCAGCTTTTCGGCGGCAACATCCGCGGTACGCGCAAACACCCAGTTCGCCGCAACGGTCGGGTCAGAATCAGCCTTGCGCCACACAGGAAGGCGGTGCCCCCACCAGAGCCCACGGCTGATCGGCCAGTCACGGATATTCTCCAGCCAGCGCACATAGGTTTCACTGTAGCGCTCGGGGACGAAGTTGATCCGCCCAGATGATGCGGCATCGATCGCCTTATCCACCATCGGCGTGCCCGACATCTTACAGAACCACTGATGACTTGGGCGTGGCTCGATCACAGCACCAGAGCGGTCACAGTGAGGCACTTTATGCCGATAGGCTTCGACCTTGACCAGGAAGCCCGCGGCATCGAGGTCAGCCACAACACGCTTACGGGCTTCAAAGCGATCAAGCCCGGCGTAGACACCCGCAGCCTCTGTCATTCGGCCATCGGTGCCAATCACTTCAATCCGCGGCAGGTTGTTTCGCAGACCACACTCGAAGTCATTTGCATCATGAAATGGCGTGACCTTGACCGCACCCGTTCCAAACTCAAGCTTGACAAAGTCATCCGCAACAATCGGAATCTGCCGTCCGAGGAGAGGGACATCAATAAGCTTACCGACGACAGCTGTGTAGCGGGGATCTTCCGGATGCACGGCAACCGCGGTGTCACCAAGCATCGTCTCAGGGCGCGTTGTCGCAACAATGACTTCACCGCTTCCATCCGCAAGCGGATAGCGCAAGTGCCACAAGTGGCCATCGAGTTCCTTGTCCTCAACCTCGATATCCGAAATTGCCGTCATGAGCTTTGGCGACCAGTTAACCATCCGCTCGCCCAGATAGATGTAGCCCGCTTCATGCCACTTACCGAAGACATCCATAATGGCATCCACATAGGGCTGGTCCATCGTAAAGCGCAGACGACGCCAGTCATAGGAGCAGCCAAGACGCTGCATCTGGCCAACAATCCGGTCGCCGTATTCCTGCTTCCATTCCCAGACGCGCTCGACGAACTTCTCGCGGCCGAGATCCTGACGGGTCAGCCCTTCGGTCGCGATGCGCTTCTCGACAACCGACTGCGTGGCGATACCAGCGTGGTCGGTGCCCGGAAGGATAAGGACGTTGTAGCCAAGCATCCGCTTCCAGCGCCCAAGCGTATCCATGATGGTGTTGTTGAGTGCATGCCCGATATGGAGTGCACCGGTGACGTTTGGCGGAGGAATCGTGATGCAGTACGGTGGCCGCCCGGAACCCAAATCCGGCTCCGCGTTAAAACACCCTGTTTCCAGCCATCGCTTATAAATGTCGGCTTCTGTCGCATGCGGCTCGTACCGCGTTGAAAGTTCCACTGCCATCGCTAACACCTCTTGTTCATTCAGACAAACAAAAACCCCACGTCCACGGAGGGGAAACCTCTCGGCTTCCACCTCAGGGACGCAGGGTAAAATCTGCGCGGTACCACCCTGATTCAGGTGGACTCACTCCACCTGCACTTCATTCGCGGTCAGCTCCCCGGCGACATTCCACGGTTTCCACTCACCAGGCTCACAGCCAAGGCCCGGCTCTCTGACAGTGGCGCATCCGTGTACTCTTCCGGTTCTACGCTGCTTTGTCGCTTCAGGGTGTATGCTACCGCATCACGCCGACGAACCGGAAATGTAACTTATGAAAATCGCACTCATTGGAGGCACCATCTTCCTTGGCCGCGCACTGACATCCGC
>VFQT010000353.1_pt1 | contig 69690 bp, 59 predicted proteins | sample 3512381 | NCBI WGS metagenome assembly VFQT01 (sample SAMN10412376, study PRJNA504923) | tailings metagenome | isolation source: Relicate 2 Philex TSF3 active mining site | place: Philippines: Tuba, Benguet | collected 2017-08-29
GAAGAAGGGGGGCACGGCAGTAGTTTACCTGTGCGACATGGACTTGCAAATGCTGAGTGGCTTCCGATGTGACGGAGCAGCGCGTGCCTGATTCAGGCCTGTCAGTTGATGGTAACGCCTTCCCTCGGGGGCGTGGTCAGGCCTCAGAGCGATGGAGTTTTACAGCTTGTGAATCTCGGTCAAATTGGGAGGCTGCAAGAAAAACTCCGGAAGAGCCTTTGATGGTCTGCGATTAACATGGATGAAGGCGAAAGAGTCGGGGGCGGGCAGTGTCTGCAGGTCGTCTGCCATATGTATGCCGCAGGTTCAAAGGCGTGCCGGGTGCATCATAGCAGGCAATGTCAGATATGAAGGCGGGATTGTCGGATATTCAGGGCTGCCTTTCACGTGGGAGAGGCCATCAGGTTAGTCACCGACGGGCTGGACTGTCGCAGCACAAGCAGATTGTGTTGCCGGCGTACTGCTGTGAGTCTCAGCAAGTAACAACGATGGATTTCTCACAATACTGCGCCGGGAATTCGCGTTTGCGCCGGGGAGCCGGATGCTGTACCATCAGTCGTGAGGCGACGGTGGTGAGTTCGCGCCTGCTGATTCCGAAGACAACGAAGATGCCGTGTCGAGGGCTGTCGAATCGATGGTGGGCGGCAACTGGCTGCGATTCAGCGTGCTGGTTAGAAACTGTGAATCATGGGATCTGCGAGCAGTTCAATCGCCAGTTAAACCAGCCAGCAGCGGAAAGTCGCTGGTGAAATGCCCTGCTGTTGTCCAAATTTACTGATTGTCAGAGGGGACCGCGAGTGAGGTCCAAAGCGTTCTGCCGACAGGAGATCCTCGCCGGCGTCCCCGGTATGAACTGTGTTCTGCCCTCCGCAACGGTTCGGTTGAAAAAGCTCAAACCTATCAAGTTGGGAGGGGCGCAGTGAAATGGCTGTGCTGCACGGCTGCCATGCTTGTGCGTGAGGATGGTGACGACGTCGATGTTATTGCGATCGAGCAGTTTGCGGCAATCTTCGAACATTTCGACGGAGCGTTCAGCGACTGGCGGGGACCGTTTTTTGAGAGCAGTTTCGCGTCCTTTTTCGACGTGGTTGCGATCGACGTCGCAGACGGCGGCGCGGTCGCTGAAGTTCATGGCCTGGGGCCCGACAGCAATCCAGCGATCGCCGGTGCCGATGCAGCCGAGCACGGGTCGGTCATTGGGGCTGGGGAGGGGTGCGGCCGTGGACGAGTGTGCAAACCAGTACTGCGCGGCGGCGGTGGCGAGCGACGCGAGACTGGCGGACTGGAGGAAACTGCGGCGGGTGGGGGCATTGGTTCGGCTCCGTGGTGCAGACGATTGTTTCGAAGTGGCACGAGGATCGTGTGAAGATGTCTAAAAAAACAACTTACCCCGGATTACCGGAAATCACCAGGTATCGCAATGAAAACAAAGGTGATTGACTGCGGGGGGGGGGGGGCCGAATTGCTGCCAATAGCCCTGGTGTTTTTGGTCGTCTGCGGTGGGTGGGGTGTTTTTGAGTGTGGGTTAAGATTGACAAGCAGGGGGTTTGCGGTATTCTGTATTCGGCGTGCCTGGGGGTTTCCTTCGATGGCTCTTACTGACTGGAGTTACAATGTCTTGTCGCAAAATTTCGATGCCATTTTTGTTCGCTATCGCATTTTTGGCACCGACAGTGGGTTTGGTGGATTCCTGTATCGCGGATGAGAGCTTGCTCGTTACTGTGAATATCGAGGGAGGGAGGGAAACCTGTAAATCGCAAGACGGTTTTTGTGTCTGCACCAAGATGGAGCCGGTGACGGGTACGGGCAGTGACCGCCTTAAAGCTGAAGCGTGCAAGAAGGCATTGGACGACTTGAAGAAAAAAATTGACGACTCCGATCCTCCGGGACCGGGGAAGGGCTACTATATTGTGTCGGACGCAAACGGGTGTTGCCGTATTCCGGGGCTGTGCCCTAAAAAAACGGAATGTCCAAAGTTCGATGCCGCGTCAGGTGTTGATCGCAGGACATCAACTGGTTGTGGAAAATACGAGGTGAGAGTGTCATGCCGCAGGTGTGATAACGGGCGGGAGGTGTCCATCACTTATCAAACAAATCGTCCTTATATTGACGCCATTCGCATGCGAAACGCGCTCCGTGAATTTCTGAAGGAAGAATGCACGAAGTGCAGTGGCAGGATTGTGACAAAGATTGAAAAGATTTGCTCCTGTGGTTGCCATTAAGTTTCAATCATTGTAGGCAAAAGGTCACAATCTCGAGGCAGTTGTGGCCTTTTGTCGTAGTAATCCTTACTGAAGTCTCTCCAGTTTTCGGCTGCGGACGTATGTTTGCAGGTTGCGGGGCCATCGTTCAACAGTATGATTGGTGACGTGCAGAAGCCATTCCGCATTTTGTTGCGGAATCTCGTATTCATCTGCTGGTGGGCTCCGTGAAATGCTGCCATGGTCGTTTGTGTGAATACGGAAGCGTTGACCTGCGTTTTCATTCTGCTGAGTTATTGGAAACACGATAAGTCCCTGATCGGTGACAGCCACAACTTCGTTGGCAGTGGCCCCCAAATTGGCTCGAATCGCGCCGCGTTCCATTATGGCCTGATAGCTTACGAGAGGATTTCCTTGTGCCTGCAGTTCGCGTGGCAGATAGATGCCTCCGGACATTGTCACCACACCTGGTGCTGTCCGACTGTTGTATGAAAAAAGTGAATACGGCTGCGTTGGCTCGGCGATGGTGCTTGTGGTTAGTCGTTCTGTGTCGAGGCTGGTGAGTACGGGCGAGGCAGAGGATTCTGAACGCGTGATCAGGAACAATTTGGTCGCGTCATCGTGCCAGCATGCCTGCAGGACAGTGGTTTTTGGCAGGAATTCGCGAATGCCCGGTTGGCCGTCAAGGTTTTCCCAGAGAGTGAGTCCGTTGCCTGAAAAGATCACCGCTTTTTTGTGATTTGGAGAGATCCTGATATTACTGGGCGGTGAATTTGCGGCTTTTGGAGTCATGTTTGTGAACAGAATCTTCCCGTTTAGAAAAGCGGTGGTGTGACCGGAATCGTCAGCGGCGAGGACCAATGAACCATCCCTCGAGATGTCGCAGGTCGAAATCTGAGTTGATACGGGAAGTCTGTTCACGGTGTCGTGTTTTGCCGTCACGTCCCAGGTCACCACTGTTCCGTCAGTGGAGACGACTTTGAACTCCGTGGAACCTGCGCAGAATCGGCTGGCGACTATGGGGGCTGGCATCAGTAAAACGGAGGCAGTTTTGCGCTTGCCGGTGAGATTCCAGATTCTCGCGGGCCACTGAGTTTTGCCAACGATGGCGATAGTTCTGTCAAGGTTAACGTGGAGCGACTGGGGTTGGCCGTCGACTTCAACGGACCTGCTTGGGCTGAGACTGTTGCTGTCCCACAGTACCAATCGCGTTGTCGCGGCGGCGAACTCAGCGAGTGAGGAGGTGTTGTCAGTAGATGACGGGATTGGCAGTTGTTCAAGGGTCAATAATGCATCGGGAATCCGTTCGACTCCATAGATCGCATTACGGGAGAGAGCACGGATGGAGTTTGGATTATTGAAAGTAGCTACAAAAAGACCTTTGAGGGTTCCTGCAGCAACAGTCCCGCTGTTGTCGATGAAGTCGCAGCGGGGATTTTCTCCATCCACGTCGATGAAGACGGCTGTGTATTCAAGCAGCGACACAACGGCGACCGGATGATTTCCGTTACTTTCCCAGCAGATGGCGAATTTGCCGTCATCGGACAGTTTGATGCTGTCAAATTCGGCGGTGGATGACAGAGTGACAGACCGTACATCCTTTGATGAGGCGCCGTCAGATTGCACCACGTAAAGCACATCATTTTGATCAGTAAAGCACACCAGGTCGTCCGCTGAATTGACGGCAACTGCCGTCACCGGAGAGAAATTCTGCGTGGCAAATTCTTTCGAAGTGGCGGTCTTCAGGTTGATGATGCGGCAACGACCATTTGACAGTCCGACAGCGATGGTGTCTGTGTCTGCCTTGAACTGCAGGCAAATTGCACGTTCGCCAGGAGACAGCAATTGCTTTTCGACACCAGTAGAGATACTACGAGTGAAAACTCGCTGATCGTTTGCAAAAATGCAAAGGTCTTCCGAGTTATTCCAGGGATATACGGAGTGTGCATCGGTGTTCAGGTAGGTTGTGGTAGTCGACAGGCTTCCCCCCTGCATCAGGCAGGCATGAGAGTTCCTGAGCGAATTTGTGCAGATCCACTCCCTGGACTGATATCCAGAAGGCAATAACCCGCTGAGAGTGATATTTGCTGTTTTGAAATCGGCGACGGAGTATGCGATTGAGGAGTCGACGGGTTGTTCCAGTATGGATATAAAGTTCGCATCTGCACTTTGCTGGACTGGTGGTGAGTTTGTGGTTGCCACTGCAGCAGACAGAGCAAAGTCTGCTGCGATTGAAGTGTTTGTCCAGACTATGAGGTGACCGTCAGTGGAGAGCAGGAGGTAGTTGCCATTGGCGATGAAAACGGGGGGCAATGCAGTTTCGGGAAGATGCGGCAGTTCCTCGCTGCGGTTGGTGGAGCACGTCGAGGTGGAACTGTTTTCGTTGTTGGGGTGATGGACCAGGCAACGCTGGTTGTGGGGTTCAAAGATCAGCCCTTCAACAACCCCAGGAAACAACTCACCCTCCGCGGCAAGACTGGTGCCATTTCGCAAGATGACACGGTCTCCGTATCCCCATGTCGCAAAGCTTTTTCTGTCGGCTGCAAAAGTGAATTTGCGTTCGGGCCAGATTGAATCATGCTGCATTCTGCCGTCTTCGAGTGAGATGACGCAGCAACCTGAGTCGGTTCCGATGATCAGGCGTGAGGAACTAAGAAAAGCGGCATCAAATTCGGAATCTGCATCGGTTTGTTGGGGAAGCCTGTACTGGCGGTCTGCGGATTTCCACGTTGCCGTGTTGATCAACTGAATTTGGCCGTCGTCGGTGATTACTGCTATCTGATCCGAATCCGGATCTTTAGCAATTGAGCGGACTCTGGAGTTGGATTCAAGGCTTGGTGGTCTGCCGTGGAGTTCCCCGGTGGGAATAGAGAATATCAGCGCTCCGTGGTCAGGATCGCCAAGGATGAGCGAGTCGGAACGGCTGTTAAAGGCGAGCGGCCATTTACCCCTGAGGGATGCGAGGTAGGATAGTTCTGCGGAAGTTTCGGTCAACAGAGTACTGTCGTCTGTGCCGTGGCGACGCAGAAATACTGAAAGTTTGGCGGAATTGTCGGTTACGGCGGGGCCGGCTTCGATGGTGACTAGTTGTGTTCCATCGGGGCTCCACGCTGCGAAGATAACAACTCCGTTCTGGCCGTATTGGGCGATAACCTGCCCAGTTCGTATGTCGGACTCTATCGCAGGGAGGTTTTTCTTACGGGTGATTTCCGCGGCACTTGCGGTGACCAGTACTGTCTGCCGATTAGGGTGCACAACGATGGCTGCTTCAGTTGCCGGGATATCTCTGATTTTCCAACTGAGTGACTCATGATTTTCCCGGAGTGCAAGAGCGAGTGCTGTGTATCCTTCGGCCGTGTATTTTGTGTTCAGCGATTTGATTGCCATCTGTGTAGAGCGAGCCGGGTCGGAGAGGCGTGACTCCTGAGACAGAGCGATGTATCGCGCGGCCTCTGCATCGGCTAATTTTTCGTTTGCAGCTTTGGCGTCCTGCAGGGCCAGGGCTTCTCTGTGTTGCGCCTGGGAGCGGCTACCATTTACCACAACCAGCAGCAGTCCGAGGATGACGAGCAGTAGTGCGGCGGAGGCGGCGAGTGAGGCGGCCAGTTTCTGTTCGCGTTCGACCCAGAGGGAGAAGCGTTTCAGGGGGCCGGCGGGTTTGGCGTGAATCGGTTCGCGACGCTGGAAGCGGCGGAGGTCGTCTGCAAGTTCCTGCATGGTGGCGTAACGATCATCCGGGCGGAATGCTACGGCCCGGTGGATGATCGTCTCAAGGTCCTTCGATACGGCAGAATTGCGGCGTCGGAGTGGCACCGGGGTTTCAAAGAGTGCCTGCCTGCGGCGAGCCTCTCCGGTTTCCCCGTCCCGGAGTCTGGTCAGGGCCAGCAACTCATAAAGCGTGGCGCCCAGCGAGAAAATGTCCGAACGGGCGTCAATCAATAACCTGTTTCCCTGAAGCTGTTCAGGGGCCATGTAGGCCAGAGTGCCGATATCCTGGTTCGTCAGTGTCAGATTCACCTGTTCATACTGCGCAAGACCGAAATCAGCAACGTACACCCGCCCTGCGCTGTCGACCAGCAGGTTGTTGGGTTTGAGATCCCGATGAACGATCCGATTGTCATGGACATAGTGCATGGCGTCGGCGACCTGAATGCCGATTTCCACAACAGCAGCGGTGGCGCTGCGATTGCCAGCGGGGCCAAAATTGCGTCCGAATGAGTTCAGGAAATCATTGTCCGGGTAGGCGGTTACCGCCGAGGGTCGACGTCCCGATGGAGTGTCACTCCTGCCCGATGGTGAGGAACCGGCAGGGGGCAGGCCGGGTTCGTTGGTATCTCCCGCGGCATTTGGCCTGGTGGCTGTCTGTGAATTTTTTTTTCGCGTCAGGATTTCGTTGGCGTCGGCTATCTTTTGAGCGAGATTCCCGGATTCAATGTAGTCCATAACGTAGTAGCACAGTTCCGGCTGCGTGCCACTGTCATGAATCTGCACGATTCCCGGATGACGAAGCCGACTGAGTGCCTGAATCTCAAGCTTGAATCGCTCGCGTTCGCGGGGGCTGGCTGCTACCGAATCCTTGAGAACTTTGATGGCCACTTCACGACGTCGTTCGCGGTCAAAAGCATGGTAGACAAGTCCAAATGTGCCCGCTTCCTTCCGGGTATAAAACTCGAATCCCCTGATTTCCGGGACACGCTCGCTGAACGAGCGGGTGACAGGGGGCTCAGGTGGATGCAGCACCTTGATGTCTCCGGGGGCCGTCGTCGTTCCATCGGGCGTCCGCGGCGGTGTTTGATCTGTGAAAATCTGTTCAATCAACACAGCGTCGCCCGGAAAGCGATCAAGGAGACTGGCCTTTGTCAGCGGTCTTCCCAGGCTGCTGCGATAATCGTTTTCCTCAAGCAAAAGTTGTCGCAGCAGTTCTGTTCGAGGCAGATCCGGGTGTTTTGTCAGCAAATTCTCGATGGATAACTTAGACTCGGAATGCGGTGAATCCCTCAGTGCAAGCGCGAAGCCATCACAGATGGAGTCGATTCTGGATTGAATCCGAAGTTCATCGTTGAGTTTGTTCACGGGTTCTCCTCTGCTTTCAGGGAATCAAGGTGCAATCGCACAATACGCAACTTGCGTTCCACTGCTCCAAGCCCTATTCCCTGTCGCGCTGCAATCTCGGGCTGGGTATAACCAGTCAGCCAGTCAACTGTGATACGACGAAACAGTTCATCTGGGAGTACCTTGAGAAAATTGTGCAGCATGTCCGCCAGTAGAGCAGCATCGCGGGGTGTTGGGCCCTGATCTGCCAACTGACTGAAAGGCAGCTCCTCTTCACCATCGGCAGAGGGCAGTCCATGTGCAGGTGCCAAACCACCCCCGCGTTTAGTTTGTCCCTCGTGACGCCACCAGTGTCGAGCACGGCGCTCTGTCAACATCACCAGAATTTGCCAGAGATCGTGGCGATCAGCCAGACGAGCGAAGCGTCCGTCCTGCAGTCCGCGACTTAACTCAACAAACACCTCATTGGCAATGTCATCACCATCCACCAGTCGTCGGAGCGATCGACTGAGTTGCGTCGTGGCAATGCGAACGACCTCGCTCATGTAGCGCTGCCAAAGCCGAACAAAGTCGTCGCCAGAGGGATTGTCTTTTGCACCAGTTATCCATGCAGAGACAGAATTGCAGGAGTGGTGCGAAAAACTTCCAGACTGATTGGGACTATCGGATTCAGTCATACAGATTCCAAGTCGTACGCGGTTGTGCCGGAACGAGCCTGCCAGGCGAGAACCAACTGTCAGCTGGCAGAGTTACACTGTGTAATTCTGCGAATCTGTGCAGTTGTCTCGCCTCAGCATACTACGTTCCTGACCGTTTTTTTTCCAGGGCCTGCTCATGTGTGTCGGGCCAGGATGTGACGCAGTGAGACGATCTCCCAGCGGGCAGCTCCGTTTTCACCGCGGCTGAGGTACTGATCGGCGTTCTGCAGGTGCCGGGTCACTCGCCCCTTAACCTCCAGTGAGACATCGACGGAGTGCAGGAGGGTGCGAGCGTGTTCGATGGATCGGCGGGATCGGTCCGGGCAGTGAATCTGTCGCAGAATTCCGCTTACACACAGGGTCAGTTCCTGCAGCCGGGCCAGCGGTCGATGACCGGTTTCCACGTCCATGCGGCGAACAGTGCGGTCCACGGAAAACATTTTTGCCTGGTATGCCATCTCTGATTCTCCTTCAGATTGTGTCGGTCGTTCAGCAGACATTTTGCTGACGACGTTTTTGTTGTACTGTTCAGGTTTGCCGCGGCGTCCCGCATCAGCGGGCATATATTACTACTGGCCAACCGTCCCCAAATCCCCTCAGGTTTCTTTCAAAAAGTCCGGGGAATACGGAAAGTTGTGGTTTTTCTGCGTTTTGGAGCACTGGCAAATGTGTGGTCGCTACACCTTAAAGACGTCGCCGCAGCAGCTGATGAGTCTGTTTCAGGTGCCGGTGCTGCCTGAGACTGCTCCGCGATACAATATTGCTCCGACGCAGCAGGTGCTGGTCTTTCGGGCGGCGGAAGAGGGGGCCGCGGGGAACGCGGGGCGGTTTCCGGGCGGGGATACAGTGGCGACTCCCGCGGCAGAAGCTGCGGGGGCAGCGCGGCAGGCGACGCTGATGCGGTGGGGCCTGGTGCCGTCATGGGCAAAGGACTTAACCATCGGTTCGCAAATGATCAATGCCCGGTCGGAAACGGCGGCGGAGAAACCGTCGTTTCGGTCGGCTTTTGTGCGTCGCCGCTGTCTGATTCCGGCAGATGGCTTTTACGAGTGGCAGAAGCTGGCGGACGGTCGGAAGCAGCCGTGGTGGATTCATCCGGCGGATGGTGGCGTGCTGGCGTTCGCGGGGTTGTGGGAGATCTGGTCAGGTGGTGGCCAGGTGGCTCCGGTGGTGACCTGCACGATCCTGACGACTGCGGCGGGTCCTGATGTGCAGGGGCTGCATGATCGGATGCCGGTGATTTTGTCGCCGGAGGACTGGGGGTTGTGGCTGAGCGGGGCGGCATCGAAGACGCAGCTGCAGTCGCTGATGCAGCCACTGCCGGCCGGCCGTCTGCAACTGCAGAAGGTATCGACTGTGGTGAACCGGCCCGCGGTGGACAGTCCGGCGTGTCTGGAGCCGCTTTCGGATTGACTTTCCCAAAACAAGATCTGCCAGTCTTCTGACGTCTCTGCAGTTGGAGACAGTGTACGGCGGGGGGTATGATGGAGGCATCCTGTATCCCGCCGCCAGTGTCCCGGGGCAACCGGGTCGTGGTTCATCCTGCCTCTTTTGTGGCCTCAGCAGTCATGCCCGGAACTGTGGCACTTCCCTCATTTGATTTTCAGCAGCGAACCCGTCTGATTTACGGTCCGGGGACTTTGCAGACTCAGCTGGTCCCTGCGGTGCGTGAGCTGAATTGCGGGAAGGCGTTGCTGGTAACGGATGCCGGTCTGCGTCAGGCTGGCCATGCAACGTGTGCCGAGCGCATGCTGCGTGATGCCGGTCTGCAGTGTCATGTGTATGATGATGTGCACGAGAATCCGACAGCGGATGATGTGGATGCCTGTACGGCATTCGCCAGGTCCTGCGGCGCGGACGTGCTGATTGGCCTGGGTGGTGGCAGCAGCATGGACTGCGCCAAGGGGGCCAACTTTCTGCTGACGAACGGTGGTCGGATTCACGACTACAAGGGTGTGGGGAAGGCGCGTTTGCCGATGCTGCCGATGATCGCGGTGCCGACGACATCGGGGACCGGCAGTGAGGCTCAGTCGTTTGCCGTGATTGCGGATGCGCAGACGCATCTGAAGATGGCCTGTGGTGATGTGAAGGCGGCCTGTCGTGTGGCGATACTGGATCCACTGCTGACGCTGACGATGCCGCTGTCGGTGACGGCGGCAACGGGCATTGACGCCATGACTCATGCGATCGAGAGTTTCGTGACAGTCCGTCGCAACACGATTTCGGGGATGTTTGCCGGTCAGGCGTGGGAGTTGCTGTCGCGGGCATTTCCGCGTGTGCTGTCGGATCCTGCCGACGTGGATGCTCGCGGGTGCATGCAGGTGGGTGCATTTCTGGCGGGGGCAGCGATTGAAAACAGCATGCTGGGTGCGGCGCATGCGGCTGCCAATCCTCTGACTGCTCAATTTGGCACGACTCATGGTCATGCGGTGGGGCTGATGATGCCGCACGTGATTCGCTGCAATGCGGAGCTGCCGGAGATTGCCCCGCTGTATGCACAATTGGTGCAGCGAGCCGGCTGGGGCGGGGCTGTTGCCGGTGAGTCTGCTGCGGGGGCTGGTGAGCTTTTGGCGGCGGGTTTTGTGGGACTGCTGAAGCTGGCGGGTTTGCCGACAACGCTGCCGGCAGCGGTGGGTGAGGTTCCGGATCCGCAGCTGATTCAGCGACTGGCTGCGGATGCTGCTCAGCAGTGGACGGGGACATTCAATCCGCGTCGGCTGGAGGCTGCAGATTTTGCGGCGCTGTACACAAAGGCCCTGTTGTGATTTCTGTTTCGCGTCACGGGTTGTTGTTGTGCGGGTAGTTTTCTGAAGCGAGCTTGCCGGCATGGCGCTGATTGAACTGCGGGAAGTCTGCAAGACGTACGATTTGGGCGAGGTGCAGGTGCATGCGCTGCGTCCGACGACGCTGAATATCGAGCGCGGCGAATATGTGGCGCTGCTGGGCCCGTCAGGTTCCGGCAAATCCACTCTGATGAATACTCTGGGGTGTCTGGACCGTCCCACGTCGGGCAGTTATCGGCTGGATGGTGAGGAGATTGCGACGATGTCCCGGAACGCGCGAGCGGGGATTCGCAATCGGCACATTGGCTTTGTGTTTCAGAACTTCAATCTGCTGGCGCGGACATCAGCTTTGGAGAATGTGGAGCTGCCACTGCTGTACGGTCCGGGGATTTCGGCCCGGCTGCGGCACAAGCGGGCGAAGGAAATGCTGGATATGGTGGGGCTGGGTTCGCGTCTGGACCACCATCCCGGGCAGCTGTCGGGCGGTCAGCAGCAGCGAGTGGCCATTGCGCGGGCGCTGGTGACTGAGCCATCAATTCTGATGGGGGACGAGCCGACGGGAAATCTGGATTCAAAGACCAGCCGTGAGGTGATTGAGCTGTTTCGGCAGCTGAATGAGCAGCGGGGGATTACGGTCATCCTGGTGACTCATGATCTGAATGTGGCAAAAAATGCGCGTCGGATCCTGGTGCTGCGGGACGGCAGCATTGTGGCCGACACGACAAAGTTTGAGGAGGCGTTCAACTTTCTCCATTCTACCGGATCGATACATCCGGAAGATCAGTCACCACAGGAATGATCTCTACAACCTGAATTCGTGTTTTTCCGCATGTGGCCGGTCCGATTTTTGTTGACATGAGCCAGGGAAAACTATTCAGGGTGGTGAGTGCGTTCAGTCTGGCGGCCGGTTTGGCTGCTCAGCAGGGGCTGTTGCAGGCTCAGGTTGTGCCTGAGGATGAGACGCGGATTCGTTGGTCGCAGTCGAATGCGGCGTCCCGATACCGTCGTCCTTCGGGACCTGAACCGGTGACAGTGGCGACGAAGGAATCTGCGGCTGAAGAGCAGTATTTGTCGCTGAACGAGGCCTTGCGTCGGGCACTGGAGAATTCGGAGGTGATCCGGGTACTGGCCGGCGTGACAGCGACTTCGTCGGGTCGGACGATTTATGACACGGCCATCGCTGTGACTCCGATTGACATCGCGAAGGCGAAGTTTGACCCGGTGTTTCAGGCGAATTCGACTCAGCGTCGCAATGAGACTCCGTTTTTGGATCCGCTGACACCGGCGATTGACGGGCTGACGACGGCCGGGAATGACTACGGCGTGAAGGTGACGGACCGCAATCTGCTGGGTGGTACGGCGGCGATTGGTGCGGACAACCGCTGGGACAGTCGGGATATTGGTGGATTTTCGTCGCGGAATCAGCCGGTGATGAGTGTCAGTTATACTCAGCCGATTCTGGCGGGTGCGGGTCGCGCAGCGAATGAGGCTCCGATCGTGGCTGCTCGACTGCAGCAGGAGCAGTCCTATTTTCAGTTCAAGGATGCGATGCAGCGTCTGGTGCGGGATGTGATTGCGGCGTACTGGCTGCTGGTGCAGGCGCGGACCGAGCTGTGGGCTCGTGAGATTCAGGTGGAGCAGCTGGAGTTTTCGTTTCGGAGCCTGGAGGCGAAGGCGGATGTGGGTTTGCGGAATCGTCCGGATGCTGCTCAGGCGCAGGCTTCCTGGTCGAATGCGCGAGCGACGCTGGTGCAGGCGCGGGCGAACGTTCTGCAGCGTGAGGCGGCGCTGCGGAACATTCTGGGGCTGCCACCTGAAGACGGTCAGCGGCTGGTGCCTTCAACGCCACCGACGCGTGACCGGATTGAATTTCGCTGGAAGGAGATTGTGGAGACAGCTCAGTCCAGTCGTCCGGATCTGATTGAGCTGAATCTGATCCTGGATGCGGATCGGCAGCGGCTGGTGCAGCAGTCGAATCTGGCGAAGCCGTCACTGGATGCGACGGCCGGGTACCGCTGGAATGGTCTTTCCGGTCGGACTCTGGCGGGTGAATCGGTGAGTGCTGGTCCGGGCGACAATACGGACTGGACGATGGGTGTGGTGTTTACGGTACCGCTGAGTCTGCGTGAATCGCGAGCGCGGGTGCGTAATCAGGAACTGCTGATTGCGAAGGATCGGGCGAATATTCAGCAGATGCTGCATCAGGTGGAGCATCAGCTGGCGACGTCATTGCGAACGATTGAGCAGAATCTGCAGCAGTACGAGGCTTATCGTGAGGCGCGGCAGGCTTCGGCCTTCAACGTCAGGGCGCAGAGGGCCAATATTCAGGCGCAGCGTGACACGATTCTGAGCGAACTGCTGGCAATTACAGACTGGGCGAATGCTGTGGCGGCTGAGGCTCAGTCACTGACGGCGTACAACACAGAGCTGGCGAATCTGGAGCTGCAGTCGGGCACGATCCTGGAAACTCACGGCGTGCGTTTCATGGAGGAGCGTTTTGGGAGTCCTGGTCCGCGTGGCTGGTGTATGGAGGAGAACGGCAGTTATCCGCAGAGTCTGAAGCCGGGAGACAATGTGCCGCGGTATGCGGAGGAGCAGCGGCCGTCTGAGCAGGCGTTTGATCTGAAGGATTTTCCGCGACGCGGTGGCGCAGCGGAGTCGCAAGTTCCCGCGATTCCATCCGGGCCTGATCTGCCGGATCCGCGTTAGCCGACGGGCGTGGAGCTGAGGCGGTTGTGGCAGGCTGCGGCAAGTCTGAGTTGCAGGTTTTGCAGTGGCGCGGCGGACGGGGACTGCTGAGGGAGGAAGGTCAGCGTGCGAGCGACGGCATCGCTGCAGGCCTGCCAGCAGGCGGCACTGCCCTGCTGTCCGGCGAGGAGGATTCTGCGGGTGTGCAGCAGGAGTGCTGAGGTTTCGGCGAAAGCCACTGTGGCCTGGTGGCTGCCGGTCTGAGCCTGCAGGAGCGGCAGGCTGTGATTCAGCAGTTGCAGCAGGTCGAGGGACCCGCAGTGGGCGATGGCAGTGGCCGAGCGGTTTGGGCTGGCAACGAGTGGGCTGGCGAGGGGGGCGGCCACGATCGTTGTGGCGAGTGTGCAGAGAGCCTGACGTCGCAGCATGGGATGCTCCTGCCCGAATTCGGGCTGCATGGGACCGCTGTTGGAAACCGCTTAAGTATTCTGTGAACATTTGGCGGAATGTTCAACAGGATTCGGGGGGATTTGATGGTGTTTTTGCGGTGGTGGGTTGTGGCAGGCGGGAGTGGATTCAGGGTTGAGGTCCGGTGCAGTGACCTTCCAGTTCACAGTTGAGCAGATCGATCATCTGGCGGAGTCGTCCGACGGCGCGACGATCGGGGAAGAGAGCCAGTCGAGGCAGTTGTGCGAGGTGTTCATCGTCGGCTTCGACTCTGTGGGTTTCAGCGCGTTCGATGCGTCCTTTCGCGCAGATATCTGAGAATTCGTCATTGAGTCGCTGGAGCAGCTGATCATCGGGTGCGATGTGCAGTCGCAGGATCAGTCGTTCGCCGATGAATCGCATGCTGTTGTAGACGCTGTAGAATCCCAGCACTTCTTCGACGGCCTGTTCGACGCTGTCGGTGACTTTGAAGAGCGACATATCGGCGGGGGAGATGAGGCCGGCGGAGAGCAGGTGGTTCTGGATGTACTGGGAAAAGTCCTTCCAGAACGTTCCGCCGGGCTGATCGAGCATCACGAGTGGCATGAGGTCGCGTTTGCCGGTCTGCACGAGTGTCAGGGTTTCGAAGGCTTCATCGAGTGTGCCGAATCCACCTGGGCAGGTCACGATGGCGTGCACTTCCTTGACGAACATCAGCTTGCGGGTGAAGAAGTATTTGAGGCTGACGAGTTTGGGATCACCGGCGATGACGGGGTTGGCCTGCTGTTCGAAGGGCAGGAGGATATTGAGTCCCATGGCCATATCCCGTCCGGACCCTCGGTGAGCGGCTTCCATGATGCCGGCTCCGGCCCCGGTGACGACCATCCAGCCTTCCTGTGCCATGCGTCGTCCGAACTGTTCGGCGGTGTGCCATGTGGGGTGTTCGGGGGACGTCCGTGCAGAGCCGAAGACGCTGACTTTGCGGTTGCGTCGCCAGGGGGCGAAGACTTTGAAGGCGTAGCGCAGTTCCTTGAGGGCGCGGCTGAGTATTTTAAGGTCACCGCGGGATGCGTTATCACCTGAAAGTTTATCGGCAGTGGCTTTGATTTCTGCGATGAGTTCATCGTGCGTGCGCAGGACGGGCACGTGTTCGATGACATCACTTTCGGATTCATGGGGGTGCCGCAGCGGCTGGCGTGCGTTCACAGCAGGCTCCAGGGAAATCAGTTCAGCAGGGCGTCCATGGCTTCGCGGCGGGTGTCGTAGATGGCCCAGATGGTATCGAGTGCGGTGATGCGGAGCAGTTCGAGTGAGGGGTCACTGGCACCGCACAGGACCAGTTCTCCGTTTTTGCGTTTGACGAATTTGTGGCAGCGGAGGAGCATGGCGAGGAAGACCGAGCCGAAGTGTCGCACGTTGCTGAGATCGACAATGACCATGGGGGCCTGCTGAGAGTTCAGCGGTTCCATGATGGTGTCTGCGGCGCGTTCCACCAGGTCCCACGTCAGAGATTCGATACTGGACGAGGGCGTAACAACGACTGTGTTGTTGTGCCATTCAATTTCGAAGTAGTCTGGGACGTCGGACACGCTGCACCTCGGGGGGCGATGGAAATAAGCAATACAGAGGTCGAGTTTTTGCTGTTCTGCCGGAGTGCGGAGCATATCTGAGTTGCGGGATTTGGCAAATGCTGAACCGCGGAACGGCGGGGTGTTTGGCTGGATTCAGGCAGATTCGGATTGCCAGCAGAGGGGGTAGTCCGGAGAATGGAATCAGTCTGTTTTTGTGTCAGCAAGCGGGGTTGCCTGTATGGCAGTGGCGAGATCAGCGGTGGTGCGGTGTGCAGCATTTTCCGGCCGTTGGCTGTGGCTGAGTTTGTGTGTGCTGGCGGTTTTGAGTGAGTCGCGGGCGGACGAGGTGCTGCTGTCGGACGTGGTGATGCGGACGGCGGATGGTGAGCAGCGACTGGCGGGGCGGGTGGTGGCAGAGGGGGCAGCGGGTGAGCTGCTGCTGGAGGATCCTGCGGGGCGGATGCGTCAGCTGTCGGCAGCGGAGGTTGTGGGGCGTGAGGATCGGCGTGGGCAGTGGCAGCCGGCTGACGCGGAGCACCTGGGGCGACTGCTGAAGACTGAGGCGGGGTCTGGATTTGAGGTGTATCAGACTGAGCATTATCTGGTGTGTTCGAACTGCAGCGAAGGTTACAACGAATTCATCGGTCGACTGCTGGAAACCGTGTATGCTCAGTATTTTGACTTCTGGAAGAAGCTGAATGTCGACGTGGCGTCTGCGGGGCGTCCTCTGCCGGTTCTGATGTTTCAGTCGGAGTCTGAATTTCAGGCGTATGCATCGCGGATTCATCCGGAAACGGGTTTTGAGGGTGTGCCTGGGTTTTATTCAGTGCGGGACAATCTGGTGCTGGTGGTTGATCTGACCGGGGACCGCAGTCTGCGGGAAGTGTCAGCGGTGCGGAAAAAGCTGGCGGATCGTCCGCTGCAGGTGGCGACGGTGGTGCATGAGGCGGTGCATCAGTTGTCGTTCAATTCCGGGCTGCAGCAGCGGTTTGCGGATTTTCCCGTGTGGTATTCCGAGGGTTTGTCGCTGTATTTTGAGCCACCGTCGGAGCGATCTGCGGTGTTATGGAGTCGTCCTGGTCAGGTGAGTCCGCGACATCATCCTGAGTTTGTGCGGCTGGTCCGTAATGAGACTCTGCCGGTACCGCTGTCGGATCTGCTGGTGAACGACAGCGCTTTTCAGTCGGCGGATGCTGCGGTGGCTGCGTACGCGGAAAGCTGGGGGCTGGTCAGTTATCTGGTGAAGAAAAAACCGCTGGAATTTGCGGAATATGCCAGGCGTCTGCAGCGTTTGCAGCCGCTGCAGGCGGTGACGGGCAGCGCGCGGCAGCAGATGTTTACGGAAGCGATTGGTGAGACACCGGCGGAATTGTCGGGGCGGTTGATTCCCTGGGTGCGTCGCCTGCGAGTGGCTCGCTGAAATCTGTGGCTGGTCAGCTGCTGGCTCCACGGTAGTGGCTGAGTGACCAGTTAAAGACCATGCGGGAGAGGACGAAGCAGGCTGTGGTGGAGGCCAGCATGGCGAGTGCGAAGGCCGGATGTCCGGCGGTGCTGAGGATTGTCTGAGCCGGAATGGTGACGACCAGCAGAATGGGCAGGACCCACGAGAAGGCGAACTGCAGGGCTTCACCGGATTCGAAGCGACCGGCGTCGGTGCCGTCATAGATGCTGCGGGGGTATTGGGCGAAGATGGTGATGTAGAACCAGAAGTCATAGAGGCCCTGATTGCGACCGAACCAGATGCTGGTGCAGGCGGTGGCGATCATGAGTGAGTAGAAAAACGTGACAGCAACGCCGAGATAGAAGAGGTACAGAATGACGGCGTAAGGAGAAATGGGGCGATTGATTTCAGAGAGGGACATGATCAGCAGCGCTGCGGCCAGCAGCACCTGAGTGAACATGGCGGGGTTCAGTCGCTGGAGGGAGACGAGGAACTGTGCATCGACGGGTCTGGTGAGTGCGAAGTCGAGTCGTCCGGTGCGGATCTGTTCGCAGAACGCAGCGCAGTTGGGCATGAAGAAGGCTTCGACGATTGAATTGATCAGCATGCCGGTGGCCATGAAGGTGAAGTATTCGTCGCGGGACCACTCCCGAATCTGCTGGACTTCGCTGTAGATCAGGCGAAACAGAGCGACTCGGGCAGCAAACCAGAACAGCCGGGTAACGACCTGGATGAGAAAATTGGCGGGAAACATCATTTCCCGGATCAGGGCGTTGCGGATGAACTGGCTGAGCAGACGCAGGTAGAACATGCTGGATTGAGTGATGGCAGTGAAAAAGGGAGTTTTTGCTGAGACAAAACGGTGCCTGGGCAGGGTCATCAGGAGCGGGTGAGTCTTGCGAATTGACGGGGGCTTTGGCAAGGGGCTGGCCGGATTTGTCGATTTGAATCCTCAATTCGCCGGTTTTCCCGAGTGTAAAAACATCGACTGGCTGGTGGGCAGTTGGTAGCATATTCAGGGTTTGGCGGGTGTTTTTGTGGTGACAGGTCTATGAACTGGGGCAGACAGGGGGCTGCGGCATGGGCAGACGTGGCATGGGGCAGCGCAATGACGCGGGCAGTCTGCTGGCATCGTCGCTGATTCTGGGGCTGGGAGGCGGTGCCTGCCTGTTTATGGTGGGCGCGATGTCTCCGGATTCTCTGCCGCTGACTGCGGGAATCCTTGGGGGAGTGTTCGGAGGGCTGCTGCTGCTGACTGTATTGCAGCGATTCGGGCGGGCATTGTCGCTGGATCTGGGATTTCTGGGTCGCTTCGGTCGCAGTCGGCGGGATGACGGCATGCGGGATTATGAACCGAGGCGGGCTGGTGGTGGCAGTCGAGGTGGTCGGGCCGGTGGGGCGAATCAGCCGATTACAGCCGGGGAGGCTCGCGAGCTGCGTCTGACCAGTGCCAGCACCTGGGTGCCGGCGCGTGGTCGTCGTGCATCAGATGAGTGAGCGGTCGAGTTGGATTCGGGAGTGCTGACAATGCTGACATCGGCGGCTTTTGTTGTTGATATTTTGCGCCGTGCTGGTGGCCGGGTGGCGGTATCGGGTGTGCTGCTGCTGGCGGGGTGCGGTGAAAGTCCGCCGCCGCAAATCAGTGGCGGGCCACCGCAGGAAATGGCTCCTTTGACGATCACGGAGGGTGATGGTCCTGGGGAGCGTCAGAATTCGCTTTCTGTCAACTTTAATGCTCAGGAGCAGCGTCGTCATGCACTGGAGCCCGGTGATGCGGCTCCGGCGTTGTCGATCAGCCGCTGGATGCAGGGGAAGGCCCTTGAGTTGCGGGCTGGTGACACAGTGCACGTGGTGGAGTTCTGGGCGACGTGGTGCGGGCCGTGTCTGATGAGCATGCCGCACCTGGCCGAGCTGCAGACGCGGTATGGTGACAAGGTGAAGTTTGTGGGTGTGACGGATGAAGAGCCTGAACTGGTGGAGAAATTTCTGCAGAAGCCTGCTCAGGGAGGCCAGCAGACGTGGGGGCAGCTGCTGACGTATCGGATCGCGGTGGATGATGCGGGAAAAACGAGTTCTGCGTGGCTGCAGGCGGCTGGTCAGGACGTGATACCGTGTGCGTTTATTGTGGGGCGTCAGGGGAAAGTGGAGTGGATCGGTCATCCGCTGGCGATTGACAGGCCGTTGCAGCAGGTGGTGGACGGAACGTGGGATATTGCGAAGGGCAAGCGTGAAGAAGAGCTGCGTCAGGCTGCGAATGAGGCGATATCGAACGGCAACTTCCGACGTTTGCTGGCGGTGGCAGAGCAGATGGACCTTGAGGACGTGGAGGCTGCGTCGCTGAGGATGCTGGCATTGTTTCAGCTGAAGCGTGCGGCTGAGGGCAATGAGGTTGCCACGCAACTGCTGCAAAAGCTGCAGAACGATGCGGATGGCCTGAACTCTGTCGCGTGGACTTTGGTGGCAGAAGTTCCCGAGGGGCTGGCGGATTTGCAGCTGGCGAGGAAGGCTGCGGAGCGGGCTGTGGAGCTTGATGGTGGTCATGACGCAAATTCTATGGATACTCTGGCACGGGTCCATTTCCGACTGGGGGATGTGAATCGTGCTCAGGAGCTGCAGCGGCAGGCTTTGGAACTGGCAGATGAGTCCCGAAAGGCGGGATTTGAAGGAGTGCTGCGAGAGTATGAGTCGGCGGCTGGTGGCAAATCTTCGGAGAAGTAGTGTTTTTGGTGCAAGGACTGAAAATCCGCCGACGAAATGGCCTGCCTGGCTTGTACTGCGGGCGGGAGATTACTGGAATGCCGTCTGTCCCGGATTCGTGTGAAAATGGCATTCAGTGCTGACGGCAGTGGAGACCTGTGTTCATGGCTTCGGCCCCGCTTTGCGATCTGTCGGTATTTCAGACAGCGACACCGTTATTCACTCTTGATGACATTCGAGGCGTGAATCCGCAGCGTTTCGAGATGGAACAGCTTACGGCGATTGTGCACGTGGATCAGTCGCAGCATTTGCTGGCGGGTTACAAGCAGTTGACGGATCAGGAGTTCTGGATTCGGGGCCACATGCCGGGTTTTGCGCTGATGCCGGGTGTGGTGCAGTGTGAGGCGGCTGCGCAGCTGGGTGGCTTTTACGCACGGAAGTACAATCTGATCGGCGGCGATTATCTGGGATTTGGCGGGATGAACGAGGTGCGGTTTCGCAAGCCGGTGTTCCCGGGCATGCGTCTGGACCTGATCGCCAAAGTGACTCGCGTCATGGCTCGGAAATTGGCGCAGTTTGATTTTCAGGGCTGGGTGGGTGAAGAGCTGATGTTTGAGGGGCAGATGCTGGGTGTTTCGGTGAATCGTGAGGGCTGATCAGCGGAGTTTTCAGCAATCCGAGCAGTGTCTGAAAGTCGTCCCCGTCCATGCCACTTAATCCGGGCGGCTCCGTGAGGGCTCGGTCGACTGAACTGCGGGTGCGGAACAGGCGATCCCAGACGGACAGGATTGCAGAGTAGTTTGAGTTGGTTTCGTCGCGATTGCGCGAGTGGTGGACGCGGTGGATACCGGGTGTGACCAGCAGCCACCCCAGCCAGCGATCGAGGTGGCGTGCGGTGATGGCTGAGTGATGCAGCTGGGAGACTGCCAGCAGCAGTGTTTCGAACAGCAGCAACTGTGCAGTGGAGACACCCAGCAGCAGGATGACGGGGATGCGAGCGGCGGTTGAGCAGGCCAGCTCACCAGGGTGAAAGCGGGCGGAGGTGCTGACGTCCATGGCTGTGTCGCTGTGGTGGACGCGGTGGAATCTCCAGAGCAGCGGAATTCGGTGGCAGGCGAGGTGCCAGGCCCAGGTCCACAGATCCAGCAGCAGGATGGCGAGGGCTGTGCTGGCGGCGGTGTGCAGTGGCAGACTGCGGAGCAGTCCGATGCTGTGATGTTCGGCATATTCGGTGGTGGCAATGATCAGTCCGCCGGCTGCCCAGAGGACTGTGAGTCCACAGGCAGCGGCCAGTCCGTAGTTGCGGGCGGCGTGTCTGAGTCGCGAGGTATTCTGCAGCGCGCGTGGTCTGGAGGCAGCGGGAGTGCGGGATTCGACGAGCCACAGCAGAGCCAGCCCGGTGATGGCGGTCGCCGGGCGCAGGAGCGCGGGCCATGCGGCTGGAGAATCGACGGGCATGCTGCTGTCAGGAACTGAGGGCTTCGGCGACGTCGGTGCGATAGGCTGTCAAAGCCGGCAGGAATCCGACAAGGACTCCAAGGAGACCGAGTGCAGGAAACAGGATGGCTTCGACGGCGCTGATGGCCCACGGATCGATCAGCAGTCCGGTTTGCTGAATGACCCAGGGGCTGGCGATGATGGCGAGTGCGTGGCCGGCCAGCCAGCCTCCGACAGCACCGCCCAGGCAGAGCAGTGAAGCTTCGGCAAGGATGATGCCGAAGACGTGATGCCGTGCCGCTCCGAGGGCCCGCATGACACCGATTTCCCTGCGGCGATCAACCATGGAGTTATAAATGCTGACGAAGATTCCGACTCCGGAGACCAGGATGATGATGGCGGTGAGAACTACAAGGGCCTTCTGAATGTTGCCGACGACACTGGCCATGAATCGCTGAATTGGTCGGATGGGGTTGACGGCCATGGCCTGAAAACCCTTCTGCAGTTCGGAGGAGAGGCTGATGGCGTCGAAGGGGGTTGCGGGGCGGGTTTTGACCAGGATTGCGGTGACTTCCTGCATCGCTGGCGGGCTGTCCATCGCCTGCCCTTCCGGAATGGAGGGGTTTGCGGCCCGTCGGACTCTGTATTGTTCCAGTTGCTGCATTGCGGAAGTCAGGCGCTGCGGATCGGCGGCGTAAAAATCGCGGAGTCGTTTTTCAACTTCATCGATCGGTTTTTCGTGACCCTCGATGGCGTAGAAGCCCTGCAGGTTCAGAAACACTGTGCGGTCATTGGCGGTACCGGTTGGTTCCAGTACTGCAACTACGGTGAACAGTTCATCGTGCAGGCTGCCCTGCGCACCGCCGTGGAGGATGGAAAACTGAGTGCCGACATCCCAGCCGTTTGTGCGGGCCACTTCAGCGCCGATGATGGCGTCGAAGAGTGAATCAATCCGACCGCCTCGAAAACGGAACTTGCGACCGGGCATGTAATCATTTTCGAAGAATTCAGGTGTGGTGCCGACGATCGGGAATGATCCCTGCTGCGTGACATCACCGAAGGCGAGGGGGACTGCTGAGATCACACGCCGGTCCGCACGAATCTGCTCGAGATACATGTAGGGCAGATTTTCGATGGGTGGCTGTACTCGATAGACGGCACTGAGCACCAGCTGCAGATCACTGCCTTTGGGGCCGACAATGAGGTCGTAGCCGATGCTGCGCTGAGTGAACGCTGTTTCCACGGCTCCGGCGATCACCAGCACCAGCACCATCAGCATCACTCCCAGTCCGATGCTGAGACTGGTCAGCAGCGAGGCGACGCGACGCTGCAGGATGTTTTTCCAGGCAATTCTGAGCAGACTCATGCGGATCGCTCCGGAGCACAGAGTTCGGGGCGGTTGAAGTCCTGCAGACGTTCGATTCGCTGAAAGGAGGCTGCGGCTTCCATGGAATGCGTGACCAGCAGCAGCGAAACATTATGGTCGCGGCAGGAGTCACGGATCAGGTCGAGAATCAGTTGCTGGTTGGCCGGGTCGACATTTGCTGTAGGCTCGTCGGCCAGCAGCAGCACGGGCTTGTTGGCCAGCGAGCGTGCGACGGCAACCCGCTGCTGCTCACCGACGGAAAGTCGTTTGGGGGAATGGTGCAGGCGATGGCCGAGTCCCACCCGCTGCAGCAGTTCGCGGGCAAAATTCTGGTCGACCCCGCGTCCGGAAAATGTCATTCCCAGCATGACATTTTCAAGGGCTGTGAATGCGGGCAGCAGGTTGAAGGTCTGGAATACGATGCCAATTCGTGAAGCGCGGTAGCGGTCTCGGACAACTTCCGGCATGGCGACGATATCGCGGCCATCGATCACAACCTGTCCGGAATCAGGAGTCAGGATCCCGGCGATAATGTTCAGGAGGGTGGTCTTGCCACCACCGCTGGAACCGATCAGCGCGGCCTGCTCGCCACGCTGCAGCTGAAAATGCTCAATCCCCAGCACTGGCAGTCGGCCACCTTCCGGCTGACGGTAAGTCTTGCGGATGTTTTCAAGCAGCAGCGACATGCGATGACTCTGTGGAAGAAAATCCCTGCACAACAGGTGACAGCGGAACCCTGAATGTAGCACAGAGGCCGAGGGAATTCGAGACGCTCAGCGGCGATTCCTCACGGCAGAGGTACTCCCAGCTCTCTGAGAATGCGGGACAGCCGCAGCAGAGGAAGTCCGATGATCGCTGTGAAATCCGAGGTCCGGATCGAGTCGAACAGGGCGATGCCGGCTGCTTCGATCCGGTAGCTGCCGGCACAATCCATGGGTGTGTCCTGTGCGATGTAGCGATCGATTTCCGCCGGCTGCAGTGGCCGCATCTGCATTTCAATGAGTTCGGCGAATTCGAAGCGGTGGTCAGCGGTCACCACGCATACGGCTGTGATCAGACGGTGCACTCGCCCGGACATGGCCTGCAGCTGGCGGCGGCACTGTTCGGGTGTTCCGGGTTTGCCCAGAATCGTTCCGTCCAGATCGACCAGCTGATCCGAGCCGATAACGATTGCGTCGGTTTGGTGCTGAGCGACGGCCTCAGCCTTCATCGATGCAAGTGTACAGGCTGTCTGCAGGGGGGAGCGTCCTGAGTTCTTAATCAAGTCCTCATCCACACCCGGAATCTGCACTTCAAAACTGCTGACGAGTCGTGCCAGCAGTTCCCGCCGATAGGTCGAGCCACTGGCCAGGATCAGCTTTTTCACAGTTTTCGTCTTTCGTTCGGAAAAAAAGAGCCAACTGGACTGGTGTTAAAACGGGGATTCTGTCAGAGAGGGGCTGGATGATCCAGGCACCTGGACGAATTCCGGCGGGCAACTGTGGGGACTTAGTGAAGGAGTATTCGCGGAAGTCCGAAAACAGAGCAGAGATCGATTGGACGGGCTGCTGCAGGTTTGAAGCTGCGGGCTGTCAGGGAAGACAGGGGGCTTTGAGGATGGACCGGGTGGCCTTGCGGGCAGAGATTCGGCAGTTTCTGCCGGTGCTGGCGCTGTTTCTGGCTGCGGTAATCGCGCCGGCGGCGGTGCTGTCTGACGAGCCCATTGGTGAGGGTGGCTCACGAGATGCCGAGCCGCGTGCGAATCTGGCGGAGCAGTCTGCGAAAACGCTGACGCTGCCGGCGGGAAGCTCCCGACCGGACTCCAGCGATCCGCTGGTCAGGCTGGTCTGGGACACGCGGGAAGTGCAGCGGAAGCGGATGCTTTCCACCAGGGATCACACTCCGTGGCAGATCATGCACGGTGTGCTGGGTCTGCGTCAGGATCTGCAGATTCTGCACAATGGCGAGCCGGTCAGCGGGCTGGACTGGGTGCGGAGTGGTCCGCTGTATCAGAACGAGCACTGGTTTGAGAAAACGGCGCATGGCGGGCGTGCTCATCCGTACATAAAGCCGTACTGGTTTGAGGGGCATGTCAATCAGTTCCTGGCGGTTCTGTCGATGTGCAACCTGCCACTGGACACGAAATTTGGCACGGCTGCGGGGCCGATCAGCATGCGGGACATGCTGAAAAACGCTCAGATGACGGTGAATGCTCGTGAAGAAGTCACCTGGACACTGTGGGCCCTTTCCACGTATCTGCCTGCTGATGCGACGTGGGTGAATGCTGCCGGCGAGCCGTGGAGCATTGAGAGGCTGGTGCAGATTGAGACGGGCAAGCAGGTCGGGGGTGCGACGTCACCCTGTGGCGGGACGCATGGTCTGTTTGCGCTGGCGAGGGCCAGAAATGTGTACCTGCGCACGGGTAAGGAGCTGACGGGAGTCTGGTTTGAAGCGGACCGGAAAGTGAAGCGTTACATTGAAGTGGCGCGAGTGCTGCGGAACAGTGATGGTTCCCTGTCGTCCGGCTTCTTCAAGACTCGCGAATTCAAGCAGGATTTCGACAAGCGAATGGCCAGTCAGGGGCATTTGCTCGAATTTTTGATGATGTCGGTATCCCAGGAGGAGCTGAAGCAGCAGTGGGTGCGGCGGGCGATTGAGTGTGTGGCGAACGATCTGATGGCGAATCGTCGTGAGAATGTGAGCTGTTCGCCGCTGTATCATTCGCTGAATGCGTTGTCGATCTATCTGGATCGGGTGGCTTTGGAGGCCTCTGAGGCGAAGAAGGGCGTGGCGCAGGAGCCGCAGACGAAATCGATTTCTCAGACGCGTGAGCTGTCTGCATCGGGTGTGAAGTCAGCGAATGTGGGCAATCCGGCACCGTCTGCCGTACCGGCACCAATGCCGGGTCCTGCACCAACACCGGCTCCAGCGCCAACTTCGGCTTCGACTCCTGCACCGACTCCTGCACCGACTCCTGCACCGGCACCGGCACCGGCACCGGCACCGGCACCAACACCGGGTCCAGCACCGGGTCCGGCACCGGCTCAGCCGTCTGAAGTGTCTCCGCCTGCGGCGACAGGGTTGCAGTCTGCGGGGAGTGCGGATTTGCCGATGGTTTCGCCGGGGAGTGCGGTGCCTGCGGTTCCGAAGTTGCTGCCGCCAGTGGAGGGGATTGAGGCTGGAGCTGAGGTTTCGGGTGGGTTGAGCGATCAGTTTTTGATGGAATTCATTGGTGAGTTGCCGTGGTCGGGTGTCATGCGGCAGGTCGGGGGTGAATTGAGTGGTGCGTCGGAATCCGGTGCGGATGACGAGGTACTGGATCTGCAGGGTTTTATGGGTGGAGCCGAGCCTGCTCCGCCTGGTCCGGTGCGTGCGGCAGTTCCGGGGCAGCGGAAATCGCCTGCTGGCAGGGCACCGGCAAAGTTCCGACCGCCGCTGCGTCTGCAGCCCAGGGTGATGACAGTTTCGGGCCAGTCTGAGTAGAGCGTGCCGGGGATTTTGCGGGTTGGGGTGTTGGTTCTGACTTTCGCAAAACGCTCAGCGGTCGAGGGTTTGTCGGCTGTCTTGCCGTGCTTTGTGCGTGTACACTGCAGGTTTCTGCGGTGTTGCAGCTGTCAGCGGTTTGTGTTGGGTAAGTGCCCTGCCCTGCGGTCGGTGTGGACAGCCGAAGTTGCCTGCAGGTGGCTGGAGTCGGTTCGATGAGAATTCCGAAGGTGGCGATTACGGGTCGTCCGAATGTCGGAAAAAGTTCGCTGCTGAACTGGCTGGCCGATCGTCTGATTTCGATCGTGGACCCGACTGCCGGAGTGACGCGGGATCGTGTCACGTGGATCATGCACGAGGGTGATCGTTATTTCGAGCTGATTGATACGGGCGGCATCGGGATTGTGGACAGTGATGATTTGTCCGAGGACATTGAGCGGCAGATTCAGGCCGGGATCGAAGAGGCGGATCTGCTGTTGTTTGTGGTGGACGCGAAGTCCGGGATAACTCCGCTGGACCAGCAGGTGGCGCGGCGGCTGCGGAAGTCATCGCGTCCGGTGATGCTGGTTGTCAATAAGTGTGATTCCGTGAAACTGGATCAGGAGGCTGCCACATTTCTGGAGCTGGCCGATGTGCCCTGTGTGACGACCAGTGTCAAAGCGAATCGCGGGCGTGATGTGTTGCTGGAGCAGATACTTGAGATGCTTCCGGAGGTAACAGAGTCTGAGCAGTCAGCCGGTGACCGGATGTTGTCTCCGGCTGACCTGCGTCTGGCGGTGGTGGGGCGGCGTAATGTCGGCAAGAGCACTTTCATTAATCAGCTGGCGGAATGTGAGCGGGTGATTGTCAGCGAAATTCCGGGTACGACTCGGGACAGCATAGACATTCGATTTGAGGTTGACGGCAAGGCTCTGGTGGCCATCGATACTCCGGGTGTTCGCAAGCGTAAAAGTCTGGAAAACGACATTGAGTTTTACGGGCTTGTGAGGGCGCAGCGCAGTATTCGTCGGGCGGATCTGGTGCTGATGTTTTTTGACGCGACGCGGACGATTTCGCGGGTGGACAAGCAGTTGGTGGAGGAAATTTCAGAGCAGTTCAAGCCCTGCATTTTCGTGGTGAACAAGTGGGATCTGGCGATTGAGCAGGGGATGACGATCGATCGCTGGATCAGGTATCTGACGACCAGTTTTGAGTCGATGCGGCATGTGCCGATGGCGGTGGTCACGGCGAAGAACGGGCGGAACATTCGGAAGCTGGTCAATCTGGCTCAGTCGGTGTTCAAGCAGGCCAGTCTGAGAATCAGCACAGCGAGGCTGAATCGAATTGTGCGTGCGGCCATCGAACGGAATGCTCCGCCGATGCGCAAGAATCGTCGTCCGCGCATTTATTTCGCCTCGCAGATTGCCGGATCGCCTCCGACGATCATGCTGCGGTGCAATGATGCGACGCTGCTGGACGAGGGCTGGAAGCGTTATCTGCTGGGGTTTCTGCGCGAGTCAACTCCGTTTCGTGAAGTCCCGATACGGCTTGTGCTGCGCAGTCGCAACGAAGTGGATCCGGATGCAGTTGCGGGGCAGTCAGAGGACGAGCCTGCTGACATTATGGATCTGACAGACGACCAGCTGGACGATGGTGATCGCAGTGCCGGGCTGGACGCGGATCTGCGTGGCGAGGACGTATCGGCGACGGGCCTGCTGATGCTGGGTGAAGGCGAGGATGATTTCGAGGAGGATTTCGAGGAGGACCCGGACTACCCTGCTCCGAATTTCATCGATGACGATGCCTTTCAGGGGTGAGTCCTGTTTTGCGAGTTGTTTTGGTCTGCGTGTGCTACAGGGGCTGGCGGCGAGTCATCTGCAGGCGACCGAAGTACTGCTGCAGTTCGATGGGAGCTCGGTCGATGTCGAGTTGCAGCAGATCATCTGACTGGTAGTTGTCGATTTGCTGCTGAATATCCGACAGCAGCTGTTCCAGTTCGGGGCTGCGTGGCCGATCTCGCAGAGTCCAGGCCTGTCCGATCATTCCCAGCAGTTGCAGGTAGTTTTTTTCGGGAGCAACTTCGCCTTTTTCGCGAACGGCCGAGAAGGCTTTAAGGGCTCCGGCAGCATCCGGCACGGCGCTGGCCATGAGTGCAACGCCAAGTTGCAGGGAGGCCATTTCGGCTTCGGTGGATTCGGGGTAGAAACGCGAGACGGCATTCCAGAGATCCTGTCGATCGGGCTGGAGCATGGCGAGTGCGTACTGTCGGGCTGCCGACGGCTGTTTGCGAATTTCCGGGTATACCGAGGGCGCGGGCAGCTGGATGGAGGAGGCGGTAAGTCGAGCGAAAGTCCAGGTTGCGAGTGTGCAGGCCAGCATGGCTCCGACTGCCAGTGTGATTGCGGGGCGGCAGCGGCGCAGCCGTCCGACGAGGTCCGAGGGCTCTGCTGAGAGTTCTCGAGGTGGCATTGCGGCCGCAGCGGCGAGTGCCAGTTCGAGGGACGGTCCGTCCGGGAATCGGTCTTCAGGTTTTTTGGCCAGCATGCGGTCGATGATGGTGCACAGTGGCAGCGGCAGGTCGGGGCGCAGAGTGGCCAGTGGCGGTGGCAGTTCCTTCAGATGCTGAACGGCAACTGTCATTGGGTTGCGGCCGGGGAACGGTGGTCGACCGGCGAACATGTGCCAGGCTGTGACACCGAGGGAGTACTGATCTGAGCGGTGATCGAGTTTTGTTCCCTGGATCTGTTCGGGGCTCATGTACCAGGGAGTACCGAGCGTGGTTCCGGCCTGCGTGAGGTTCATGCGGGCGGGGGCGGGCTGGTTCAGTTGTGCCAGTCCGAAGTCTGTGACCTTGGCCGTGGCCTGACGATTGAGCAGGATGTTTTCCGGCTTGATGTCTCGGTGCACGATGCCGGCTTCTGCGGCCGCGGACAGGGCTGCTGCCATTTGCTGCAGCCATTTGACTCCAGTAGAAAAGTCCGGGGGGCCGTTACGGCGGATCCACTGGCTGAGATTCAGCCCAGGAACATACTCCTGCACGATGTACGCGATGTTGTTTTCGTGACCGGTGGTGATGATTTGTACGACATTGGGATGACTGAGTCCTCCGGCGGCCCGTGCTTCCTGTTCAAATCGTTTCAGGAGGACATCGCTGCGTCCCTGCAGTGAGTCGTTTTTCAGGACTTTGACGGCGACCTGTCTGCCAAGGCTGGTTTGTTCCGCGAGGTAGACGTCTGCCATGCCTCCGCTGCCCAGTCGGCGCAGCAGCAGGAATTCACCGATCCGCAGGTCGCTGAGATCTGCCTGGTTCCGGCGGTCCTGCTGTGAGTCCTGTGTGTGGTTCTCTGAGCTGTTCACGAAAGCCACCTGCGGAAGGAGACTGTGAAAAGGGGGCGATCAGCGGCCTTTTTTGGCAATCGGCTGAATGGCACCGCTGATTTGCACTTTTAAGTCGCCGCGGCACTTTGCCGTGGCGGGGACATTGACGCGCAGAAACAGGGTGCCGCTTTTCTTTGGAGTGTATTCGACAGCGCCGCCGACGAGAAACGGGTCACCGGGTTTGCCATCGGTGAAGACCATGCCGATCACGGCACCGAAGGGGACACCGCCGAAGTGATCTTTGGCAGGATCGCCGGTGGGCAGGCCGGCCAGCGTGACGGGTGTCGTCAGGTCCAGTTTGTATTCTCCGGCCACGACGACTCGCAGTCCGCGACCTTCCTGTACTTCAGCGACGGGCAACCAGATTTTTCCGGTATCGAAATCCAGTTTCAGTCCGTTTTCCTGGAGGAGTTCTTCGCGAATGCCATCCATGCGCTGGCGGATGCCGGGCATTTGCGGATTGATTTTTGTGATGCGTTCGAGGACGGCGATGGACAATTCCTTTTGGTCCTGCTTGTAGTATTCATTGGCAACTTCAAGGTATTCCTCCAGCAGCTGTTCTTCCGCTTTGCTGATGCGGGACTCCAGCTGCTGCGGTGAAGCGGATTTGTCACCGGCGTCCTTTTTCTTTGCGTCGCGGTCACGACTTTGTGCGCTGAGGCTGGAGCAGCAGAGTGAGCAGGCCAGCAGCACCGTGCAGATCAGGCCGGTGCGAACGTGTGCGAGTGCGGTTGATGCAGCGTACCGAAGTGTCATGAGGAGTATTTCCTTTGTCGTGGATTGTGGAACAGTGGTGTATCAGGCTGTGGACTCGGGCGGAAGCAGAATTTCCCCCAGTCCGCGCGAGGCCAGATCGCCGCGGTGGATGGCCATTTTTGTGCAGAGGTGTGGATGTTCGAGTGGGAAGTTCAGGGAGTGCAGGTGTTTTTGCAGCAGTCTGACAGTGGTCAGTTGCAGTTGTCCGGAGTAGCTGAAGCCGGGCAGGAGCGGTGATTGGGAGCCGCCGGCGAGGACGAGAGTACCCCGCCGCATACCGGCTCCGGCGCGTCTGCCGCAGCGTCCCCCGGCGATGAGTGTTCCGGCGATCATGTTTCTTCCGGCGAATTCTCCGGGAGCCCCGGCGATGGCAATGAGTCCGCGGCGCATGGCGAGTCCGGCTTCGTCGCCGCAGTTTCCGTGAATGAGCAGTGTGCCGCCGGTCATGCCGCGGATTGAGCCTGGCAGGGCTCCGCCGGCGCAGTTTCCGGCATTGCCATGGACGCGAATCAGTCCCCGCCGCATTTCTGCGGCGACCCAGCCACCGACGTCGCCGGCGACGTCAATCCGGCCGCCAGCGAGCCCGCTGCCGAGGTGTCGTCCGGCAGATCCTTCAACGCGGATGTTTCCGGACCGCATTCCGGCGCCAATCCAGTGGACACCGCGGAGGTCACCGCGAAAGATGAGTTGCTGGTCGGAGGCATCGCCGGAGATGTGGAAGAGTTCACCGAGGGGCACCTTTCGGTTGCCTTCGAAGACGGTGATGCGCGGGATTTCGCTGGCTGGTGTGCCGGCACATTTCTCGGGGGTGACACCTTCCAGTTCAATGGGGATTGTGGTGTCTGCGGTGAGTGTGAGGGTAAGCGGCATAGGGTTGTGACCGTAGAGAAGGGGATGCGCAGTCTGATTGTTGTAACGGTGCCGGGTGGTTGAGGGACATGGATTGGCTGCGGAAATTTGAGTGTTTTTCCGGAAAAGCGGGGTTGTCCATGCGGGCGATTGCCGGGGAATGACGATGTGCAGTCGGGGGTTGGATTTGTTGGGGTAACCCGGATTCTGACCTCAATTACGGACTCGGGTGTCCGGCAGTCGGTGTCGGCGCTTTCGGAAAATTCGCCGAAAAAGGTGAAAATGCCGGGAGGTCAAGTGGGGTAGCGTCTTGCTATTTTTTCCCGAAGATCGTAAAGTACGGAAGAGCCGGCAACTCCGTCGATGTTGAAGACGGGGGGCTGCGGCTCGAGGTTGACCGTTGATGCGTTGATCAGGATGCACTGCGATTGGTCTCTTTGAGGTGTGATTCTACAGAGTGCTCGGTAACCACTTGAGTCGTGCTGCAGTTTCCTCCCCAACAGTTTCATTTGTGTTCTAACAGCTGCCGTTGGGGCAGCGATGGGTGTTTTGGGAGCTGCGAGGCTCAGGGTTTGTGTGATGAGTAAGAACATCTTCGTGGGAAGCCTGGCCTGGGCCACCACATCCGAAGGTCTTGAGAAGGCTTTCGCTCAGTATGGTTCTGTGACATCTGCAAAGGTGATCACGGATCGTGAAACCGGCCGTTCAAAGGGCTTTGGTTTCGTTGAGATGGCGTCTGGCGGTGACGAGGCAATTCGGGCACTGAACGGCGCAACGCTGGACGGCCGTACGATCGTGGTCAACGAGGCTCGTCCTCGTGAAAGCCGTGGTGGTGGCGGTGGCGGTTACGGCGGTGGTGGTGGTGGTTACGGTGGTGGCGGCTACGGTGGTGGTGGCGGTGGCGGTTACGGTGGTGGCGGCGGTGGCCGTCGCGAGCGTGGTGACCGCGGCGACCGATACTGAGTCAGACGGGCTGATTTGCTGCAGCAAGTCAGTCGGGATTCGGAAACGAGTTCAGATCCGGGCCTTCAGGGGCCCGGATTTTTTTGTGTCCGGGCGGATTGCAGTCTGGCGCGGTGCAGGCGTTTCAGCAGCAGGGCTGCAGCACCGCAGGCAAGGCAGGCGGCTGGTGCCGCCACAGCAACAGCCGACAGTCCCAGCAGTGCATCTGTGCGTGCGAAGTGCATTTCGTTGTACAGTCGCGTGACGACGGGTTCGAAAGTCAGCGGGTGCAGCAGCGAAGCGGTTGTGACGTCCCAGAATGCCCATTGAGTCAGCAGCAGCAGTGCCATCATCAGAGGCAGGTCCTGAAGCCTCCAGAGGAGTACTGCTGCGAACCATCTGCGACGTGAGTCCGGCGCGTGCAGCAGCAGTGCGGCAGCATGCAGAGATTCTCCGCGTTCCGCAGTCCACAGCAGTTGAGCGGCGGCGAAGGCGCGCGGCAGGAGCCAGAGAGTCTGTCCGAGCAGTTGTGGCAGCCAGGTATCCCATACCGGTCTCAGCAGCGGCAGCTGGAACAGTGACTGCAGTCCAAGAGAAAGGATGAGCGGGCCCGCCAGTCCGGGCAGCAGCAGAGCGGCGGTGATGGCCTGGTGCAATCCGGAACGCCAGCCGTGCTCGAAGTTCATGCGGCTGGCAATTCCCAGGGCACACACGGCAGCAGCGACTGAGCAGGCGACTGATGTGGCAAGTGAGGCGCAGGTTCGCTGCACGGTCACGGGATCCGCCGTGATGAATCGGATGCCGCGGAGGGCTGGTTGAGCGGACGTGACCATGGGGGTGAGAATCAGGAGTGTCATGGACAGGCTGACCAGAAGCACTGCAGTGACCGTCGGCCCAGCCGCTGTAGTGACGGAGGATCCGCGAGTGTCCGGCTGCGGTTCGCGGCTGTTGCGAGAGCATCCGGCAGCGACCAGACCGGGCAGCAGCAGCAGCAGTTCCACCAGCAGTCCCTGAGCTGCGAGTCGGAGAGATGCTGACAGTGGCTGCCACGCCGCGTGTGCATCAAACAGACAGACCGACCAGGACCAGGGGTGCTGATCGATCTGCATGAGTGCAGCGGTTTCGAATTCCTGAAAGATGACGACTGCCGTGAGGCTCCATGTGAGCAAGGGGTTTCGCCACGGCCCTGCCAGTTGCAGACGGTACCATTCGCGGTACCAGCGCAGGCGGGGCATACGGCTGCGCAGCAATTGCCACGAATAGAGGGCCTCGCTGCTGTCAGTTGGGGCCGGGATGACGTGTCGCAGCAGCATACCCAGTGCCACTGCTCGGAACAGTTGCAGAATGCCGTACAGCAGTTCGGTCAGCAGGACGTAGCTGATGCCACCGGATATTCCGGCCCAGGCAGAGGCCGTCAGGCGATAGTGAAAACCGGTCAGCAGATCCGGAGTGAAGAAGGGAAGTACACAGAGCAGTTCGCGAGTCATTCGTGCAGCGCGGGTACCGCTCCGCTGAATCCAGCCGGAAAACAGCGGCAGCAGCAGACCGGCGATGCTGCACACGATCACGCTGCGCAGCAGCGATGCACAGAGTGCCGTGATCAGCAGCGAATCTGACATGGAGTGGCACCTTCAGGACGTGGGGTGCACGCCGCGAGCCAGTTCGTCCTCCCAGTCATCCAGCAGCGGCCAGTCCACGGCACAGGTACCGAAGTCGGCCATGTGCTGATATCGATCGAGTCGATCAATGGCTGACTGAAGCAGTTTGCGATCGTTGCGAAAGGCTGGCCCGTGACTGGGCAGCAGCCATTCCACCCCGCTTCCCTGAATTCGCTGCAGAGATCTGATGAAGGCCGGCAGGTCGGAACCGTGGTGAGCATCAATACTGCCGACACAGCCGTCTCGGAAGATATTGTCACCGGAAAACAGCAGTCGACCGAAGCGAAATGACAACTGTCCCACGGCATGTCCCGGAGTATGCCAGACGTCGAGGCCGGCACCGTCAAGTTCAAGCCGATCACCTTCGTCTATGTCCCGATCGATCTTCAGTGCCGGCAGGTTAATCGAGATCTGTTGAGCGGGAATCTCTGCAAATGCCGCGATGCGATCGTTGGATTCAAGAATCCTGCGTGCGTGAGGATGTGCCACCAGTTGTGCTGACGGCAGCAGTTCTTTGGCCCGCACAAATCCCTGGACGTGATCGGCATCGGCATGTGTGGCAACCAGATAGCGACAATTTGCCAGCGGAAAATCCATCTGACGAATCAGATCGATCAGTTCGTCGACAGTGTCCTCGTAACCGATGTCCAGCAGCATCCAGTCCGACTGACCGTAAACCAGATAAACGCAGCATCCCAGTCGGCGTCGCGCCTGAAAATTCAGCTCAATCACATTCGGAAACAGCTCGCGGCGTTCCAGCATCGGCATGCCTGATCTGCGGGGACGGGAATCGGATGGAATCTGCAGGCCAGTACTGCGGTTGCTGGATTCTAGCAGGGATTCGTGTGTTCAGAAGTCAGTCCGACCGGCGAACACTGAGCATTTTTCGGATCTGGAACTGCACGTGCCGGTTGCGGATCGTTAAGCTGCGACTGCTGAGAGTCCGAGACTGGTTTCTGTTCCGGGGCCCCGCTATTCCGGAGTTGTTTGTCGTGAAATTGCTGATGCCTGCTGGACTGGCTCGCTGCGTGTGCTGTCTGGCCGTGTTTTTCGTGGGTCAGACCGCCAGTGCTCAGCAGCCGCTGGACCCGACTCGACGGTATCTGATAGTGCATTCGGACGATGCCGGGATGAGTCATTCCGTGAATCGGGCGACGATTGCCGCGATGGAAAGCGGGCTGGTGACATCGTGCAGCATCATGACGGTCTGTCCGTGGTTTCCAGAGTTTGCGGAGTGGGCCAGTCAGCATCCTGAGCTGGATTTTGGGATTCATCTGACTTTGAATTCGGAGTTTCAGAAGTATCGCTGGGGGCCGGTGTCGGGGCGTGATCGAGTGCCCAGTCTGGTGGATGCTGATGGCTGGCTGCATCGGCGGAAGGAGGATGTTCAGCGTCTGGCGCGTCCTGCGGACGTGGAGACGGAGTTGCGGGCCCAGATTGACCGGGCTCTGCGGGCCGGCATTCGGCTCAGCCACCTCGATGCTCACATGGGCACAGTGGTATCAACGGGTGAGATGCTGGAGATTTATGTGCGGCTGGGTCTGGAGTACCGGTTGCCGGTGATGATTATGAGGAATATCGATCCGCAGCTGGCTCCTGATTATCCGGATCTGGCGGGCAGGAACCTGCTGTACATTGAGGCCTTGCGAGGTGAGGGGCTGCCGTCGATTGACTGGTTGTATCAGTTTTATGAGGGCAGCGATCATGCGGTCAGGAAAAAGCGTTATCTGGACGCGTTTCGCGGTCTGCAGCCGGGTGTTTCGCAGATGATTATCCACTGTGGTACTGATGATGCTGAGTTGCAGGCGATCACGGGCAGTCATTTTCTGCGCGGGGATGATACTCGAATTTTCTCAGACCCGGCTGTGAGGGCTGAAATCGAAGGGCTGGGAATTGAGCTGCTGTCATGGACTCAGCTGCGAGTCCGTGCTGGCCGTCCCTGACTGGTTTTGCGGAAGATTGCCGGTTGTGTGTGACCGTCTATGATTTTTGGGGCAGCGGAATGTCGCCGGCCCGTTTTCGGTAAGCTGATTGGGGGAATCCATGGATCCGATGTTTGTGCTTTCTTTGGTGTCTCGCTGGATTCATGTGGGCACGGCAGTTGTGCTGTTGGGCGGTTTGTTTGCTCTGCGGTTTGTGGTGCATCCGGTACTGGCGGGGCGCCCGGATGATCTGGCTGCAATTCGTGGTCGCTGGAAGAAGTATGTGCACGGTGGCATCGCACTGCTGCTGCTGTCCGGGGCGTTCAATTACTGGCGGGCGATTGCGGCGGGCCGAGTGGACGGCATTTATCACGCGATGGTGGACACCAAGATTCTGCTGGCGATGGGATCATTTTTCCTGTCATCGGCGCTGGTGGGACGTTCCGCCGGGACTCAGAAGTTCCGCGATGCAGCGCCCAAATGGGCTGGAGTGGTACTGCTGCTGGGCGCCGTGATCATTGCTCTGAGCGGTGTCGTCAAGGTGCGTGACAACGCGAAGCAGGCTGAGCTTGCCAAAACGGCGACCGGGTCAGCGGGGGCTGCTGCGGCAGAAAAGTAGTGCAGCCTCAGGCAATCTGAAATTCGGTTCGCAGGGCCGTCAGGGCTCGTGCCGATTCCTGCGAACCGACGACGATGCTGATTTTGATTTCGCTGGTACTGATCATGTCCACATTGATGCGGTTTTCCGCCAGCGTGCGGAACACTCGTCGCCCGACATCCGTGTGGCTGCGCAACCCAATCCCGGTAATGATCAGTTTGCAGATTTCCGAATCGGAGTTCAGCACGGCGGTCGGATATTGCGAGCTGAGTACTGCCTGCAGCAACTGCAGGCAGCGCGGTCCGTCTGCGGCCGGGACAGTGAAGGAGATACTGGCGACGCCGGATCGGGGAGTATTTTGAACAATCAGGTCGACAAGGATGCCGCCTTCGGCAACGGCGGCAAAAACAGTGCAGGCAACTTCCGGATGGTCAGGCAGGTTGCTGAGGCTGATGCGGCATTGATCAGTGTCTGAGGTGATGTCACTGACGAGTATGCTTTCCATGCTTTCGAGTCGTGAGACGATATCGTCCACCACCTCATCAGTGGCGGCGGCGGGGGTATTGCCGTTGCCGGCGGGGCGGCCGCAGCCTGGCAGCGGCGGAGTGGGCTGATTGAGCCCGAAGCCGCTGTGCACTGCGAGGATGGCATCATTGCAGCGATCACTGTCGATCAGGACTGAGATCTTGATTTCGCTGGTGGTGACCACGTGAATCTTCATGTGGCTGTCAGACAGGATCTGAAACATCCTGGCAGCCACTCCGGTATGCAGCTGCATGCCATGTCCGACGATGGAGACCTTGGAAAGTCCCGTGGTCTTTTGCACGGCCTGTGCCGAGAGGGTTCTGGCGGTGGCGGACACCACTTCCATGGCGGCCGGCAGTTCATCTTCCGAGACGGTGAACGAAACGTTGGCGAGCCCTTCTGCGGCGGCGTTCTGTACCACCATATCGACCGGGATACGGGCACTGGAGAGTGCGGTGAACAGGCTGCTCATGACACCGGGCTGATCCGGAAGTCCGATGAGCGTGATAAGGGCTTCATTGCGGACAAAGGCGACTCCGGTGACGACCGGCTGTGCTGTGCCGTTTTGGGGGGCGATGAGTGTGCCGGGGCCGTCGGAGTAGGAGGGTCGGACGCGCAGATTGACAGCATATTTTTTGGCGAATTCGATGGACCGTGAGTGCATGACTCCGGCGCCCAGGCTGGCCAGTTCCAGCATTTCATCGTAGGAGATGCGTTCGACTTTGCGGGCATCTGAGACGACTCGGGGGTCCGTGGTGAAGACACCTTCGACATCGGTGTAGATTTCGCAGAGTTCTGCGTCGAGCACGGCGGCGAGTGCCGTGGCGGTCGTGTCGCTGCCGCCGCGTCCGAGGGTCGTGATGTTCATCGCTGAGTCGACGCCCTGAAACCCTGCGGCGATCACGATGGCACCGGCCGCCAGATGTTCGCGGATGCGGGCGGTGGAAATGCTGACGATGCGGGCTTTGGTGTGCGTGGTATCGGTGAGCACACCGATCTGAGCTCCGGTGAGACTGATGGCTTCCTGTCCCAGCTCGTGCACTGCCATGGCCAGCAGAGCCACTGACTCCTGTTCGCCGGTGGAAAGGAGCATATCCATTTCCCGGGGGCGTGGCGTGGAGGTGATACTGCGGGCGAGGTCGATGAGTTCATCGGTTTTGTGACCGCGAGCGCTGACGACGACGACGACGTCGTGACCGGCCTGCCGAGCATTGACTGCGCGTGCGGCAGCGATTCGGATCTTTTCGGCATTGGCGACGCTGGTTCCACCGAACTTCTGGACAATCACCGACACTGGAAGCGCTTTCGGAAAAACGAAGGAATTCAGGACAGCGGGGACGGGGCAGACTGCCGATCTGAAGGGAACAGATCAGCAGCGGCGAATGAGCCGCAATTGTAGGGAGTTTCCGGGCCGGTTGTCGTGAAACCGCCGGAATTTGCTGAGTTCCGGAATTTTGCACAGGGAGTTGATCAGGGTGGATCGGATTCGGGAATTGCTGGCTGTGGTGGTGATCTGTGCGGGGTTTTCTGCAGGCGGCGGGACTGCTGCTGTGGCGGTGGATGAGTCGCCGGCGGCGGGTGCGGGTCGGGATACTGAGCAGGCTGCTGCGGCAGAATCTGCCGGAACGCTGATTTTGCTGGTGAATGGTCCGTTCAGTATTTCTGAAGCCCAGCTGCGTCAGGTGGGGGGGAAGCTGTGGCCCGCCGCCGACATCCAGGTTCATCGTGGCAGGGTATCGGCAGCTGCCGGGCTGACAGCCCCGGGAGCTGCGGGAGAAGTGTTTCTTGTGCAGGCCGGGGGGCTCAGTCTTTCGCTGGCGCTGGAGCGTACGCCGTTGGCATCTGCCGAGGAGATTCCTGTGGCGGAGGATGCCACAGTGCGGCGGGTGCTGGAGCAGCATCGCGGCTGGCTGTCGGTGGCTGTGTCCACCGCTGCGGAGTCGAATCGGGCGACGATGGCCGACTGTGGTCGACTGCTGGCCGCACTGCTGGAGCAGCGAGTGATACCGGAAGGGGTCACCTGTTGTCTGCTGGTTCCGGCGGAGGAGGTTTTGCTGCCGTGGGGTCAGATTGAAGGCGAGGCGTTATCGCTGCTGCGGTCGGAGGACCCGGCGGCAGCGCTGCGACAGAGAATGCATGCGCCGGTGCTGAGTGCGGCCCGGCATGCCGTCGCCGTGCGGCAGGCAGCTGAGCGGGCGCGTGCCGGGTGGGCAGACTTTCGGGCTGCTTTTGCCGGTCGAGCTGCGACCGGATCGACCGGGCACAGTGTGCTGGCTGAGTTTACTGAGGGGACGGAAAAGGAGCTGATGTGGCTGGAGGTGCGAGAGTTGCGTGGAGGTCGGGTTTACGGGCGACTGGCCAATCAGCCGCAGGCGCTGCGTGTCCTGCGGGAGGGGGCGGCTGTGGATGTGTCGGAGACTGCGGTACTGGACTGGGTGTTTGTGAACTCGGCCGGTGATGGGCTGCAGGGGGCGTTTCTGTCGCGGCTGCTGAAGCCTGATCGGACGGCGTTTGATGAGGATCGCGGTGTGAGTTCCGGGCAGCGGCGCTGAGCTGGTGGCGGCAGCGTGAGTGTCATTCCGTGGCAATGCTGCGACACAGCAGCTCGACAACCTGCTCGATGGACAGTTCTGAGGTGTCCACGATGACGGCGTCATCGGCTGGCTTCATTGGTGCCAGGGCGCGTTTTTCGTCGCGTTCATCGCGCTGTCGAATCTGTTCGCGGATTTCTTCCCATGACCCTGGCTGACCTTTCTGGTCGAGTTCTGCGAGTCGTCGCCTTGTGCGTGCATCGAGGCTGGCGGTGAGAAAGTATTTATGGCGGGCGTGCGGGAAGACCACGGTCCCCTGATCTCTGCCCTCAGTGACCAGGCCTCCGCTTTCTCCGATCTGCTGCTGCTGTTGCACGAGGCTGGCTCGGACCGCAGGATTGGAGGCGACGATGGAAGCGGCTGTGGCGACTTCCGGCAGTCGGATTTCGGAGGTGACATCCTGCTGATTCAGCAGCAGTCGATTGTCATCGAAGCGGATGCTGCAGCCGGCTGCGATTTCCGAGACGGCCTGCACATCGTGCTGACTGGTGTGGCTGCGGAGAACAGCGAGTGCCACCGCGCGGTACATGGCCCCGGTGTCGAGGAAACGCAGGCCGAGGCGATGAGCGAGGAGGCGGGCTACGGTGCTTTTTCCGGAGCCGGCTGGCCCGTCTATGGTAATGATCATGATTGCTGTTGTGAAACTGGGGGGGATCCGGTACTGGCGGGGCCCTGACGGCCGCTGCCTGTGAACAGTATCTGCATTCCCCGCAGTCTATCTGCAAAACGGTTCCGGAAAAGTGCAGCTTTGATGAAACACGGTCAGTGTGCTGTATCCGGCAACTGACGATTTGTAGAATTGCCGGAGCGGGGTGCCGGTTCAATATCGAGCAACGGGGCATGCGGGGGGGCAGGATCAGTGGTCACACCGGGTGGAGCGGGCAGAATACAGGAATTGCGGCGTGCTTTGCAGCTGGCAGAGCCATCGGCATTTCTGGCGGAGCCGCGAGTAATTCGGCGGGTGATTCGTGAGCGGCATGGATTTGTCAAGCTGTCGACCGCGATTCCTCACGCGGACAGTCAACTGGTGCCGGCTGCTGAGTTGCGTGAGCTGGTGCATCCGGATGAGCTGGGGCTGGCTGATTTTCTGAATCTTCCGGAGACGTGTCTGCTGATCAGTCAGCCTGCGGAGGACGAGTTGCAGCACTGGCCTGTGCAGGAGCTGCTGCAGCAGGTCTGGCGACGTTTGTTTCATGCGGTGATTGACCGTGAACTGCAGCGGAAGTTGTCTGGTCCGTCCGAGCGGGCTGAGATTCAGCGGCGCATTGCGGGGCTTGGTCAGGTCGCGTTCGATGAGGCGCACTTTGTGCTGCGTTCTGAGACGCGTCTGGTGGATCCGGAGTCCCGTACGGAGGCGTGGCGTGAGTTTTGTGCGATGTATCTGGAGCTGCGCTGGTTTGAGCCGGACCTGCTGAAGGTCTGGTTTCCATCGCTGACTGAGACTCGGTCGGTGGATGTGCTGCTGGAATCTGACGTGGCGGGCGAGCAGATTTTTGAGAAGACGCGGCTGTACGGAGCGACATCGCCTGATCTGACGACGCATCTGCAGCGTGACGAAGAACGCCTCGTCAGTACTCGTCGTGAGTGGTTTCTGGGTGCTGGCTCATCACCATCGGACCGAGCCTGGCTGCGGGCATCGCGCCGTCGTGAGCGTGCTCGTGAGCGTGGCAACACGGTTGGTGCGATCGTGAGTGCCATGCAGGCGGCTCAGCGGGCTGTGACAGAGGACAAGCGGCAGGCGGCTGTGGAATCAGCGAGGCAGGAGATTCGGCTGCTGGTGGAGAGGCTGCAGCGGGCGATCAGTTTTACCGAGCACGAGGCCGAGGAGTGGCGGGCGTCGTTGTGGGAGCTGGCGACGAATGCGATTCACGGCTTCTGGAACTCGGAGAAGCGACTGCTGTTTGATCTGCAGAAGGTGTGTCTGGACAACGAGCGGGTGAATTACAAGGTGGATCTTGTGACGTGGCTGGCCAGTCGCGGGGCCCGACCACTGCGGCGTCCTCTGCACAGCCTGCGGGAAGTGCTGATGACTCGCCATCTCAGCAGCGCTGAGGCTCGGCTGGTCCACGTCAGGCTGAGCGGTGCCGAGCGTGACCGGCTGACGAAGCTGCTGCACGAGGCGGCTCATCAATCGGAGCTGCAGATGCGGGATCGCATGCGTCCGGTGCTGCAGCAGACGCTGCGTGATGTGGGACTGGTTCCTCGAAATGTGCCCGAACAGACTGCTCTGGACAAACTTGTGGACGATGCATTGGACTGCATAGTCAGTCGAGGCTATCTGACGCTGGGTTATCTGCGGGATTCAATCAGTCGCAATGATCTGAAGCTGCCGGATCTGACCGACATGCGTGATCTTTGGCAGGGTGATTATCTGTTGCGAGCGGACGATCGACTGGCGCTGTCGATGGACGGGGTGTATCAGCGGGGCGAGTTTTATCTGCGGTGGCTGCAGACGACCAGTTCCATATTTTTTGGCAATCGGGCGGGGCGTTTTGCGACTCTGTTTCTGCTGATCCCGTTCGGCGGTGCGCTGGTGATTGTGGAGGGGGTGCGGCACCTCGCACATCTGTTTCATCGCAAGCCAGCGACGCCGGCAGCGTCAGGTGACTCAGATCAGTCAGATGCTGATAAGTCAACGGTGGTTTCCGGCGCATCTGCGGGGTCGGCGAGTGCTGTTGAGGTTCAGCGTGGGGCAGCGCTGTCAGAGCGTGGGGCGGAGCGGTCAGGGGAACAGTTGACTGAGGTTGTGGGTGTTTCCGGGGGTGATGTGTCTGAGGGTGCAGGGGGCGTGGTAACGTCAGCGACGGATACGGCGACGTGGGTACTGGGATTGGGTTTTCTGCTGATGGCCCTGATTCATCTGACTCAGTTTCGTCGGCGATTTTTTCGGTTATTGCGTTCGACGGTGCGGTTGTTGAAGGTGGGGCTGATTGAGTATCCGCTGCGAATTGCCCGACTGCCTCTGATGCAGGCGATCTGGCGTCATCGTGCGGTGGTCAGGTTTCGTCGGGTGGTGGTGGTTCCGGGGGCTGTCGCGTGGCTGTTATTTCGGGCAATTCCGGGACTTCTGCTGGAGGCTCCGCCGGGCTGGCTGTGGTTTCTGTTTGGCTTCAGTTTGTGCAGTCTGGCGTTGAATTCGCGGCCAGGTCGGGACGCTCAGGAGCTGACTTCGGAGTGGCTGGCGAATGCGTGGCACAAGCTGCAGGCGCGAATTTTTGTGGCGTTGCTGGATTTGCTGCTGGAATTCTTCCGGATGGTGCTGAATCTGATTGAGCGTTTTCTGTACGCAGTGGATGAGTGGCTGCGTTTTCACAGTGAAGAGAGCTGGCTGTCGATTGTGGTCAAGGCCGTACTGGGCGTGGTGTGGTCTTTTGTTTCGTTTCTGATTCGGATTTATGTGAATCTGCTGATCGAACCGACGTTTCATCCGGTGAAGCATTTCCCGGTGGTGACTGTGGCGCACAAGATGATATTGCCGGGGCTGGTGCTGCTGCAGGGCAGCATGGTGACGCTTTTGCAGCCGTATCTGGGTCGGGTGCTGGCGGAATCTGTGACCTGGTTCAACATCTTTTTCATTCCGGGGATCTTTGGTTTTGCTGTGTGGGAGCTGAAGGAGAACTGGCGGCTGTATGCATCGAACAGGCGTCCGCGATTGATGCCGGTTGCGGTGGGCAGTCATGGTGAGACGGTGGCACGACTGCTGCGGCCCGGGTTCTATTCGGGAACACTTCCAAAGATCTTTCGTCGACGACGTCGTCTGGAGCTGCAGCAGCCGTCGTTTCGTCGTTTCAGTATGCGGCGTTCGGTGCAGAGCCAGCTGGATCATGTGCAGGAGGCGATTCGAAATTTTGTCAAGCGTGATTTGATTCGCGTGCTGCAGCTGTGTCCGGTGTGGGCAGGCACGGGCATCCGGTGTGCTCGTGTCAGTTCTGCTTCCAACAGTTTTCTGGTGGACATTGAGTGTCCGCTGCTGGGTGAGGAGCCGATTCGTCTGTTGTTTCAGGAGCAGAGCGGGTGGGTTGTGGCGGGTGTGGATCGGCCGGGCTGTCTGCGATTTGCATCTGCCGATCAGTTACGTTCGCTGCAGCATGCACTGGAGGGTTTTTACCGCAAGTGTGGCATTGATATGGTGCGGGAACAGCTGGAAAGTGCCTTTGTGCATGATCATCCGTATGACATCAACGGTGAAAGCCTTGTGGTGTGGCCTGGGGGAGATTTCCGCCGTGAGATTGTGGCGCTGCTGGTGCAGAAGCGGCAGTTGCGTCCGTTGCCTGCTGCCGAGGCTCAGCAGGCTGGTCTGCTGCCGACAGATCGGCAGCTGGTGATTTTCAATGAATCCGGGACGGTCTGGTCGGACTGGATTCGTCGCTGGGAAACGGGCGCGCAGGGGTTGCCTCAGGCCTGTCTGCAAGCTCCGGGAATTGTGCTGCTGTTACCAGCGGGGAACAACTGAAGCGGTTCGCCGTTGTGTCAGGAGGTGTGCTGGCTGGCGAGCAGTTCGGCGATCTGCACGGCATTTGTGGCGGCACCCTTTCGCAGGTTGTCGGACACGCACCAGAAGGTGATGCAGTTGGGGTGTGACAGATCCCTGCGGATGCGTCCCACGAACACATCGTCGCTGCCATCGCAGATGGATGGCATGGGGTACTGGCCGAGATTCGGATCATCGAGGACTTTAATGCCCGGGAAGGATTCGAACAGCTGTCTGGCTTCAGCGACGGAGAGTGGTCGTTCGGTTTCGACGTTGATGGTTTCGCTGTGGCAGTTGGAGACGGGGATGCGAATGCAGGTGGGGCAGACCTGAATGGAGTCATCACCGAGGATTTTGCGAGTTTCGAAGATCATCTTGAGTTCTTCGCTGGTGTAGCCATCCTGTTTGAAGCTGCCGATCTGGGGGATGGCATTGAAGGCGATGGGGTGGCGAAAGGCTTTGTAATCGTAGGTTGTGGAATTGAGGGCAGCCCGAGTTCCTGCGAGCAGGTCGGCTGTTCCCTGCAGACCTGCACCGCTGGTGGCCTGGTAGGTGCTGACGACGACCCGGCGGACTCGAGCGGCATCATGCAGTGGTTTCAGGGCGACGACCATCTGGGTTGTGGAGCAGTTGGGGCTGGCGATGATGCCGGTGGCGGAGAGTGCTGCCTGCGGGTTGATTTCGGGGATGACCAGTGCGACGTCCGGGTGCATTCTCCAGTAGCCGGATTCGTCGATTACGCGGCAGCCGGCGCGAACGGCTGAGGGCAGGAATTCGGCGGCAGTTTCATCGGGGGTGCTGGCGATGACGAGATCAACGCCGTGAAAACAGTCGTGGGTCAGTTCTTCCACCGTGATGCGACTGCCTGCGAAGTCGATCTGCTGTCCGGCGCTGCGGGCAGAGGCGAGCAGGCGGAATTTTTGGGCTGGAAAGCGACGCTGTTCAAGGAGCTGCAGGATGATTCGTCCGACGGCACCTGTGGCTCCGGCCACAGCAACTGTATTAAACACGGCAGTTTCCCTGGTGATCTTTCCGAAAATCAACGATAATCGCGACGTCAGGTCGGACAGCCGGCATTCCGGCGGGTGGAAAAATAACGAGTCTGAGCAGATTTTCCACAAATGCCAGACAAAGCCGTCCGTCCTGCGTGTTTTGGGAAGAAATGATGGACGGGGATTTTCAGGTACAGGTCCAGCACTGTGCTCAGCGACTGTCTCAGTCGCCGGAGGCAGCGCTGGCTGAACTGTTTGATCTGACAGCAGAGCGTCTGGTACGGTATGCGATGTCTGTCACGTCGTCTCAGGCAGATGCCGAGGATGCCCTGCAGGGGGCTTTCTCAAGGATTGCTCGACGTCCGCAACTGCTTGTGGCTGCAAAACTTCCATGGTCTTACCTGCTGCGAACGGTCCGCAACGAGGCTTTGCGAATTCTGCAGCGGAACAGTTCACAGAAACGTCTGCAGGTTCCAGCGTCGACTGTTCAGGCAACACCCGAACAGCAGTTGCTGCAGCAGGAATCATCAGAGAGTGTGCGTCGAATACTGAAGAGTTTACCGTCGGAGCAGTCGGAGGTGGTGACACTGAAGCACTGGGAGGACCTGACGTTCGCAGAAATCGCTGAAGTTCTCGGGATTTCCCAGAACACGGTGGCCAGTCGATACCGTTATGCCATGGAGAAACTGCAGCGTGCTTTGGAGGGTCTGGTGCGATGACCGGTGTTGCAGCTTTCCGGAAGTCTGTCTGTTTTTGTGTTTTTTAACGTGAGTCTGGTTGAAGCCATGAGTGGTGGACTGTCGGGGATACCGGAACCAGTCATGCCTGAGCATAACCTGCTGCGGGGTGCTGCTCCGCAGGTGCGGCTTTCTGCCGGGCTGCGGCAGCAGGTTCTGACAAACGCTGTGGCTCAGTATCATCTGGGGCGGCGTCAGCGTCTGCTGTCGCGTGCTGGTGTGATGGTGGCGGTGGTGTTGTGCGTGGCGGGTGTGTTTTGGCGTCTGAGTCAGCCAGCGCCGTCGGTGCCGGCTGCTGCACAGACGCCGGTTGTTGTTCCGGCAGTTCCGGTGCCTGCTCCGTCAATTCCCTCGGTGACGGTGCCATCGACCTCGTCCGGAGCAGCGGGTACACTGGCTTTGCCGCAGGGTCAGCTGCCAGCAACAGAGTCGACTGAGACGGTTCCGCTGCTGCGGCCGCTGTGATGTCCTGTCGGGTTTTAAATTCCTCCGTCCGTCCTGATGCTGTCGAAGATGCCAGACCCTGCTCGCTACCAGATTCCCGATCCGTCGATTCGTTTGACTGATGAACTGATTATGCAGCACATCGGCCGGGGCAGTCGCGTGATTGACCTTGGTTGCGGTGACGGTCGTCTGATGCAGCGACTCAGTGAAGAGCTCGGCTGTGACGTGCTGGGGATTGAGGTTGATCATCAGAATATTACGTCTGTGGTGCAGCGGGGTTTGCCGGCGATCGAGGCGGATCTGGATCGTGGCCTGCAGGACATTCCGGACGACAGTTTTGATTTTGCAGTGCTCAGTCAGACCCTGCAGCAGGTCCGCAATCCGCGTCGACTCTTGTCAGAGATGCTGCGAGTGGCACGTCGCGCTTTGGTGGTGGTACCGAATTTCGGTCACTGGCGTGTGCGTCTGGAGGTACTGCGTCGCGGACGAACTCCGGTCACAGAATCGTTTCCGTGGGAGTGGTATGAGACTCCTAACGTGCACTTCATGTCGATGCGTGACTTTCGGTCACTGATGGAGCGGATGGGGTTGCGGATTGTGATTGAGAGTCCGATTATTCGCGGACGTGCGGTGGACCGCCTGCTGGCGTCCAATCTGCGAGCTGACAGCGTGTTTTACCTTGTTGAGCGTGGCCTCTGAGGTGGCGTGCATCGCTGTGGTTGTGTCCGCCATGCAGTTTTTGCCGAGTTTGTGATTGGAAATGGGATGCCACTGGAGGTTTGGGGCGTCCGGGGGCTTTTGGTGGTTCCCGGTTTGGGTGGCGGGGATCTGAGCAGCCGGGGTTCATATTGACCCCGAGTCCGGAATACCCGTAATTTTCCAGTGTTGTGGCCCTGATCGGACGGAAATGTCTGGGTGGAAGTCGGATTGAAGCCGTCTGTGGCCATGAAATTCTGGTGCCAGTTAATGGAATATCGGCTGCCAATACTTCTGGTGTGTCTGCTGTTCACTGCGCGAATAGAGGCAGATGAGCGCGGCGTGAATGCTGCGCTGACGTCTGAGGACCGGCAGTCTGCGGTTTTGGTGCTGACGGATGGGACTGTGCTGGAGACATCTTTGCGGGCACAGGGTGGCGGGTACAGTGTGGAGGTTGCCGGGGGGCGGCAGTTCATTGAGTCATCGCGAGTGCGATTTCTGGCAGACGATCGTGTGGATGCGTGGCGTCAGATGCGAGCCTCGTTTCAGGAGCTGACTCCGGAGGTGCACCTGCAGCTGGCGCGCTGGTGTCTGAAAAATGGTTTGCCGAAGCAGGCGGAGCGTGAGGCGCTGGATGCACTGCGGCTGGATCCGCATCGGCAGGATGCAAAGCGGATGCTGGAGCAGCTGGCAGCTGATGGAGCCGGGCGTGGTGGTCGTCAGTCGGCTGCTCCGAACGCACTGATGCCTCCGCTGCCTGCAGCGGGTGCTGCTGCAACGGCGCGTTCACTGGCCGGGCTGCGACGGGTGACTGCTCAGCAGTTTGTGCGAAGTGTGCAGCCGCTGCTGTCGAGCAAGTGTGCGACCGGCGGCTGTCACGGTCGGAACTCGGAGTCTGAATTTCAGCTGCTGTCGGTTCGCAATGGTTCGGATCCGCGAACGGCTGAGCAGAATTTGCTGGCGGTGCTGAAGCAGGTCAGTTTTTCGGAGCCATCTCAGAGTGCGCTGCTGCAGCAGGCGGGGCTGGCTCATGGGGGCGCGACGGAACTGCCGCTGCGGGGGCGTTCCGGAGTTGTGCAGATGCAGACACTGCGGCAGTGGGTGCTGGCTGCCGCCGCAGATCTGGCACCAGGTGAAAATCGGGAATTGGCGGAGTCAGCGGAAGCGGAGCAGGTGGTTCCGCCGGTGGCTGAAACAACTGGCAGTGGCCCTGCCGAGCCTGCGGATCTGCCCGAGGAGACTCATGGGCGACTGCAGGACGGGGTTGCTGTGGATCGTGAATTTCTGGCGGAAGCAAAGCGTTCACTGAGGAATGATCCGTTTGATCCGGCGGTATTTAATCGTCGGCATCATGGGGACCGCAGTGAACAGTGAACGGTGTGATGGAAAGACAGAGAGGCGTGAATTATGAACAGATGGACGGCTGCCGGGCTGCTGGGAACACTGCTGCTGGTTCCGGGTTGCGGAACGATGGGTCTGATGACTCGCAGTTCGTACTCCACGATTCGCGACCCTTTTCTTGAGGGTTCTGAGGATCCGACTGCAGGCGATGGCGGGGCCGTGGTGAGCGGTGACCTCGCGGGGCGTGTTGCCGTGGATGCTGATCCGGCGGGGCCGGCGCCATTGCCTGGGGCATCGGGTCGTGCGCGTCTGGACGGTTTCGAGTCATCGTCCGCGAGGCCGGCGGGGGCGACTGCATCCACTGGTCCGGCGGCAGCCACAGCGGTTTATCCGGGTGCAGGGGAATCGGGCGAGGCGGTGCTGCAGACGATGAAGGGCCCTGCCCTTGCGGGTTTTCTGCGTACCGGTCGCACTCCTGACGGCCGGAGTGGTGCGGCCGTGATTGGGGATTCCGGTGCCGGTGTGCGATCGCGAACGAGTGGCGGGAGTGGCGATGCTGCTCTGGAGCTTCCGCGTGCAGCAGCACTGGTGCGACAGTCGCCGGCGGCTGAGGCGGCTGCGATGACTGCCGTAAGTTCCGAGGTGGATGGATTCAGCAGTTTCCTGGCAGGCAGTCCGGGTCCTGCGGCAGCGGCAGGCAGTCCGGCTGCGGCTGAGGACTTTTCGGAGTTTGCCAATCGTCGTCAGGCGGAGTGGAAGCAGAAGGCGGCTGGAAAATCGGGCGTTGTGCAGACTTCTGCAGTGGCGGACGGGAAGGTGGAGTCCGGCACACGCAGTGAACGCATGAAGACCCTTCCTGCTCAGCCGGCGGGTAAGGCTTCGGAGCTGAATCCCTTTGAGGATCTTCCGGCCTTTGATACAGTCGAAGGATCTGCTCAGCAGCAAAGCGGTGCAGCCACGTTTGATGAGACGTTTGGCGGCAAAGCGGACTGGAAGCCGGCAGAATTTGAACCTTGATTCCGCACGGTGCACAGTGCCGGGGGTGAGAGCAGATGCGTCCGAAAATGACTGCCGGCATGGTCGGCATGGGTATGATCTTTGACGACACTTATCGCCCTTTTTTCGAGGCTGTGGCTCGTCAGGGTTTGCAGGACAGGCGTTTTGGGGATGTTGATGTGCAGTTGGTGGCGGTTGCCACAAAGACGGGCAGCCGCGCCGAACGTTATCAGCGGCAGTCTGCGGGGCTGATCCCGGCGTTTGAAAACTGTGCCGGTGATTCGGCCGTGCAGCAGATGCTGAAGCATCGACCGACTTTCGCCTGTGTGGCAACGCCGGACAACCGCCACTTTGAGGCAGCGCGAGAGATTCTGGAGGCGGGCGTGCATCTGCTGGTGGAAAAACCATCAGTGCTGTCGCTGAGTGAGCTGGATGAGCTGACGTCGATTGCCGAGCGGCGCGGCGTACTGGCGCGAGTGGTGTATCACAAGCTGCTGGATCCGGACCATAAAAAGCTGCGAACTCTGGTGGCCGACAATGTGCTGCAGCATGTAAACAATGGTTACTGTTCGCTGCTGGAGCCGCGTCAGATTTCGGGGCAGCAGTTTTCTGAGTGGATCACCGGGCGCAATCCCGGTACCTATGTGGCTGTGCATTACATCAAGCTGATTGATTTTACGTTTGGCGGGCGACTGAAGACTGTGCTGTGCACAGGGCAGCGGGGTCTGGTGGGGCCGCGGGACGGAAACACCTGGGACAGCTGCCAGTTGCGGCTGATCTATGAGTACGAAGATGGTCGGGAGGCAGCTTTCGACATTCATACCTCGTGGGTCACCCCGGATAACTTTCCCGGTTATGTTGAGCAGGAAGTGCAGTTCCGATTTGACAACGGAATCTGGAACGGCCATTCGCGAAAGCGGGGTGTTGAGCTGACGGTAGATCAACTCACTCCGCTGAAGCTCAAGAACACGATCAACAACCACTACAACGGCAGTTTTCTGGAACCGTGGGGCGAACGTGCCCAGCGCGGTTACGGAATTGAAGTGATTGACCGGTTTGCTCGAGAGACTGCGTGGGTTGAATACGGCGGTCCGGCGGGTGAGCGTGAGCAGCGACTGCAGCAGATACGTCAGCTTTCGTATGCGGACCTTGCGGCTGATCGACAGGTTGTGGCGGCTGTTGAAGCGATGGAGCGAATCCTGGAAGAGCAGGCAGCGGGCAGGCCGGATCGGGTGGCTCGTTACGACGGTCACACCATTCGGCTGTGCTGAGAGTCAGTGACTCAGGTCGCGGTGGAATGCGTGCCGGAGTCCGGCTGTCGCAGGTGTCTGCAGCCCAGAGTTGCCAGTAGGATCAGCAGCGGCATGACCGGGGTGCGCATGCGGGCGTCGGTCCAGTAGAACAAGTGTGTGCCGACGAACGCCAGCAGGCAGATCCAGAGCTGGATTTCAGCGACGTTGCGGAGGGAGCCGCGGCCTTGCCGAAGCAGCTGCAGCAGCCTCAGCAGCAGTCCTGTCCACAGGACAAGATACCAGCAGGCAGTGAGCAGACTGAGTGTTGTCGGGGGTGCGCCCGCCTGTCCGAGGGCCCAGAATCTGCGAAACCGCAGAGTGCAGGCCTGCAGAAATTCGGCGGGTTGACGCTGTATGGTTGCGAATGCAAGCTCGTAGTGGAAGTGGTCCAGCGCCTGTTCATCGGCCGGGTTGATTCCCGACTGCACGGCTGTGGCGAGTGTTTGTTGTTGCCACTGGTTGAGTGCCGCGCCATCCCACGGGAATTCGTCTGTTCCGCGTATGACGTCTCGATAGAAGTCGGGATTGTTTCCCAGAGCGAGTGTGTAGCCCCCGTGTGTCGTGGCTGGCATGAAAGCGTGGAACTGGACGGCATTGCGCAGCAGCCACGGCGTCATGCCGGCAGCCAGCCCGACGGCCAGCATTATTGGTGCGTGCAGTGGCATGGGACGGGATACCGGACTGCGGCGCGAGTGCATTGCGAGTGCGAGCTGGCAGAGGCAGATACCTGCGCCGGCCAGCAGCACTGTGGGACGTGTGAGGGCAGCAGCGGCCAGCAGCAGGCCTGCAGCGAACTGTATGCGGGGTTGGCTTCCGTGTGCAGCGGCATGGGCGACAGCGGCGCAGGCCAGTGTCAGAAGTGCGGCACACGGTACTTCCGTCATAGGCTGGATGGAGTATCTGAGGAGCAGCGGGTCGATGGCGGTGGCAAGTGCACAAAGGAGTGCCGCGCGATGTGAGCCGAGCATTGAACGGGCGAGCCAGAAGACAGCAGTTGAGCAGGTGACGGAGGCCCCGATGCTGACCAGCAGTACGGCTGTTGATGGCGACAGGCCACAGGCGAGGGCTGCGGCCAGCACGAGGGGATAGAGCGGAGGGCGGAAAGCTGTTGGTTGTCCTGTGAATGGGCCGACAAAACCGTGGTGCCGGAGGGTGGCAGCGGCGTGTGCAATGTAGCCGTCGGCATCTGTTGTGAGCATTTGCGGGGCGACGACAGCCGCGGTGATGCGGAGGAGGATTACCAGCAGCAGTGTGAGCGGCAGCAGTGCCCGCGGCGGGCGTCGGTCGGCAGTCGGCGTGTCTGCTTCAGAGGGGGTGGGATTGAGATCAGGCATGCGACCAAAGTCACCGGAAATCAGCCGTGGATTGATGTGTTTCCCGCAGATTCAGGAGTGTAGGTGATGCGGGTCTGCATTTTCAGTCGCCGGAATATGTCGTTATCGGATTTCTGTGATTTGCGGTAAGTGCTGTTCTGGATTGTGGTTGCGGTGTTTCGGTTCCGTTCGTCAGACGTTTGGAACGAAGCCTGGCGTGCGGGTTTTTCCTGGATTTTTGCCGGGATCCGGAGGGCTCAGGCAACCTATACTGCGAGCAGGGTATGACGGTTGGCCAGAGTTAACCTGCGGAAATCAGCGTGTGGGAGAGTGTGGTTTGTCTGCGGCGTCAGCATCGTCATTGTCACCATCGGCCGTGTTTCTGGAGCACGAGGGCTGGTTGCGCACAGTGGTCAGCAGTCGTCTGGGTGAAACGGATGCAGTCGATGATGTGATGCAGAATATTGCCATGGCGGTCGTGCGACAGAAGGCCGCATTGTCCGGCGTGCAGCGAGTGGGTGCGTGGCTGTACCGCATAGCTGTGCGGCAGGTGCTGATGTATCGCCGAGCGACGGGTCGTCGTCGCAAACTGCTGCAGCGAGTGCAGTCGGACGCTGGCCTGGCAGTGGATGTGGCGGAGCCACTGGGGATGATGCTGCAGGATGAGACGCAGGACAGCGTTCGTCAGGCACTGGGGCAGCTTGGTGAGCTGGAGCGGCAGCTGCTGCTGCTGAAATATGCTGAGGGCTGGAGCTATCGGCAGATCGCTGAGAGGCTGGGGGTCCAGGAGGACACCGTGGAGTATCGACTGATGAAGGCGCGGAGGACGCTGCGGCGTCAGTTGAGTGCATTGAACGTTGAGGGTCTGGAAACATGAGCCTGTCTGAACATGATGAACTGCTGATTCAGCGATGTGTGGACGACGAGCTTTCCGGAGAGCAGTTGCGCGAGTTGCTGGGGCGTCTGGACGGGATAACCGGGGGCTGGAGGTCTCTGGCCTGTGGCTTCCTCGAGGATCGCTGTCTGCGAAAGGCTTTGGCTGCAGGGCGTTCTGCTGTGTCGGCTGCTGCCGTCTCTTCACCACCGGTTGCTGCAGGCACCGACGAGGATCGCTGGGAATCCGGCGGTGGTCGTGGCGCTGTTTCGGTCGGAAAAGTCTGGAGGCATCCGCTGACATCGCTGGCGCTTTGTGCCGCCATTGCTTTCGTCGGCGGGCTGCTGATTCCGGATGGGATGTTTTCTGAAAACGGTGGTGCGTCATCGAAAGTGGCGCCGGCATTGCAGGTGGCCAGTGCGGGTGATTCCGGCCGGATGGAGTTGCAGATGCCGGGTCGGCCGACTGTGCGGGTGCCGATTTACAGTGATCCGGCGGAATGGCTGCAGAACAGCAGCCGTGAGTTTCTGGCTCCCGATGCCGGGACTCAGTACGTGATTATTCCAACGGCTGACGGTCGGGCTGCGGTGGTGCCGGTATCGAAGGTATCCCGTGGTGGTTTGCAGTAGTCCCGACTGTTGTCAGCGATCTGTTTGAAATCTGAGGTTTCGGATTTGTATCAGCGGAGGATGAGTTCGATGTCATTCGGTGAAATGAGTGTAAAGCGAATCATGGTCACAGCTTTGACGCTGGCAGCGACAGGGGCGGTGACAGCAGCGGATGAGCCGGCAGCAGGTCAGTCAGCCGGGGCGGCAGCTGCTGTGGCTGATGGTCAGGTCGGCAGTCGGGTGGAGGTCCGTATTGAGGAGTCGCAGACGAAATCGTCTGAGGACGGTGAAAAATCTCCGCCGAGGGTTACTCGGCGTTCACGCATCGTGATTGTGGGGCCGGACGGAGTTCGTCGAGAGTTTGATGGCGAGGACAAGGAAGGGCGTTCGATGATTCTGCAGATTCCCGACGGGGAAGCACTGCTGAAACAGCTCGAATCGGGTGCTGGTGCCGAGGCTGCGGAGGAGGAGCCGGAGCGTCTGATGATCGGTGTGCGGTGCGAGGCTGCCGATGTGCGGCTGAAGAAGCACCTGAAGCTTCCGGAAGCGGGTCTCGTGGTACTGCGGGTTGAGGAGGGGACTCCTGCCGCCAAAGCCGGCATTGAGGTGGATGACATTATTCTGAGTGTCAACGGTCAGAATGTGGCGACGCCGGTTGAGCTGGTGGAAAAGATCGGTCAGTCGGAAGGTCGGCCGGTAGAACTTTCGATGCTGCACAACGGCGAGCAGAAGACACTGTCTGTGACTCCGGAGAAGATGAAGCCGGCAGCCTTTCCCGCATGGGAAGATGAGTCGGTTGAGGTGCAGGGATTGCCGCAGATGCGGCAGGGTCGAGGGCTGCTGCAGATGCATCCCGGAATTATGCTGGACCTGAAGCCAGGCTCGGCAGCCACTCCGGAAGAGATTGAGCGGCAGATGGAGCAGATGCGCGATCTTGCCGAGGCTGTCCGTGGGCGAGCAAAACGCGAGTCTGAGGTGCCAGCATCGGACAGGGATGAACTGCAGAAGTTGAAGCGTGAGGTGCGAGAGTTGAAGGAGCTGGTCGAGAAGCTGCAGCCAAAGAGGGAATGAGCGGACCGCTCAGATCCTGGGTCTGATGAGAGTTTGAGACGGCGGTCCGCGTGGCTGCCGTTTTTTGTTGTTGGTGGGTCATTCCGTCAGTGAGGGTGTGGTGGCATCGCCGTTCGGTGGGGCGATCGCGCTGATCTGATCGGGCTCAGACGCTGGCTGATGCTCAGCAGCGGCAGGCGGACTGAGTGGTCCAGCGGAGCCTGGCGGGGCGATTGCGGCGTAGGCTTCGATGCGGTCGACGGCGAGGGCGAGCAGGGCCAGCAGTTGAGGCACATCGCGTTCCACCAGTTGAGCCAGTTGTCCGGTGCGACTGCGAAACTCGTTGGCCTCCTGCCCAGCTTCGATGCTCCAGCGACGCACGTTTGGCACCTGTCTCTGAGCCAGTTCCAGATTTCGAGTGGCCTGTTCGAAGTCTTTTTGTTCTTCGATGCAGGACGGGCGGAAATCACCGAATCGCCGCATTTTGCATTGGTGCAGGCGGACGCGTGCGGAGTTCATTTCCTGCAGGCAGCGTTCAACTTCGCGCTTCCAGAATCCCGGGCGATCCTGTTCCAGCCACATCAGAATTTGACGCAGCTGGCTGTCGAGGACTGCGAGGCAGGTGCGGGCTTCTTCCTGAAAGCTGATGACGGCGGCGGCGAACTTCCGGATGGAGTCGGTGGAGGTGACATTTGCTGCGTTGTTCATGTGTGTTACTGCTGCTGCAGGTATTCTTCGATCAACTGGGCTTTTCGCAGGAGATAAGGGATGAAGCGTTCGTTGGACTCGACGAACCGTCCGAGTGATTTGATATTTGCAGAGAACTCTTCTGAGAAACGCTGATGTTCCTGATCGCGCCACGATTGACCGAGGTGGCTGAGCTGACCGCTGACAACGGCTGATTTTTCGCTGAGTTCTTCGTTGAATCGTCGCAGCAACTGCGCGAAGCGGCGAAGTTCACCGGGGTCGACGATCGCCTGGGCCATGGCTGAATCCTTGTGGCAGACGGGAGTGTAACGGTGGAGAAAACGTGTTTTGACCGGTGCCTTCGTCCGTGATTCTCGCAGTTCATTGCGGATTTTCCAGAACGCCAGGGGTTCCGGATGGAGTGGATTTATCGATTATTGTGCCGCCGAAGTGTGTGGAGTGGCGATTTTTCATCGTGTTTTTTAGGGTGGCGGCGTCTGTTTGTTGCGGTTTTGGCGTGGTTTCGGGGTTATCGGGGATTTTCACAAGTTTGGCGGAAGACCGGGTTAAAGTGGCAGACATTTCTTGCGAAGCATGAACTGTGGTCCTTAGGATGGACGATATGCGACGATACGGCGCGTCGTTTTTCCCTGTGAAATGAGCGATCAAGATGACAAAGAAGCAGTTTGTGCTGTCAGCATTTGTTGCGGCCATACCGGCATTTCTGCTGATTGCGGTGGTGGTGCTCAGCCTGATGGATGCTGAAACCGGAATCCTGACGGATGGGGCGAAGCCGTCCATCGCGCTGTGGGTTGCGTTTGTTGGTTCAGCACTTGGTGCTCTGGTGATGGGAGTGCTGCCGTTTGCCGTGATGATTTTTCCGGGGCTGTATCCGATGGCCGCTGTGGCGGCAGCGTCCGGTCCGGTGCCAGGTGGTGCCATGAACAATTCCGATGCCGGTGGCGATGATGATGGGCTTGAGGGCGGTGTCGCTGATGACGACTTCGGAGGGGATGAGTTTGCAGACGAGTTCGCTGAGGATGCAGAGTTTGAAGAACAGCCTGCCCCGGCGGCAAAGGGCAAAAAGAAAAAGTAACTCGTCGGTGCGGAGTATCCAGTGATTCAGCCTCTGACCTGCCCGGTGTGCGGTAAGACTCCGGATCCGACAACCGGTGCTCAGACGTCGCCCTTCTGCAGCGAACGCTGTCGCAAGGTGGATTTCTTTCGCTGGTGGGACGGTCGGTACGCGATTGTCGAGGACCTGGCTCCGGGTGGTGCACTTTCTGAACTGGATCTGCTGGATGCTCAGGAGTCCCTGCAGCCGGATGACCAGTGAGCCAGTTGCTCAGGCCTGCTGCACGTACTTCAGGAACTGCTGTGTCACGGGGTTGGAGGGCGATTCCAGCACCTCGTGAGGCGGACCTTCTTCGATAATGCTGCCGGCGGAGAGCACATGGACACGATGTGCGACGGAGCGAGCGAAGGGGATGCTGTGAGTGACGACAATCATCCCCTGCCCTGCTTTGGCCAGATCCCGCATGACATCGAGAACTTCAGCGGTGCTTTTGGGGTCAAGTGCGCTGGTGGGTTCATCGAAGAGAATGGCGTCGGGTGACATGGCCAAAGTTCTGGCTATGGCAACTCGCTGCTGCTGACCTCCGGACAGCGATCCGGGCATGGCGTCAGCCTTGAAGCCCATGCCGACCCTGTCGAGCAATTGGCGGGCCATGGTGATGGCCTGCGGTGCGGGCATCTGCAGTACCTGCACCGGGGCCTCAATAACGTTCTGCAGCACAGTGAGGTGTGGGAACAGGTGGAATTTTTGGAACACCATTCCGACTTTGCGGCGAATTTTCAGCAGAGCGGCATCTCGCTCAGTTCCGGGGCTTCCGGGAAGTTCGATGTCGGCGACTCGGACGCTGCCCCGATCGAATGTTTCGAGCCCATTGATCATGCGCAGCAGTGTGCTTTTGCCGCTGCCGGAGCCTCCGAGCAGTACGCTGACCTGCCCCGCCGGGACCTCCAGTGAGACTCCGCGGAGTACCGGTGAAGTTCCAAAGGATTTCCAGAGGTCAGTGATTGAGATCATGGCGGCAGCTCATCAGCGGAAATGCGGTCTGACTGCCGGATATTACTGATCGGCCGTGGCTTTTTGCAGTCGGCGAACTGTACCGACTCTGTAATTCGTTGCGATTGACGGTGTTTTGCCTTGACTGGTGCGGGTCAGTCGAGAAAGTGGGGATGTTTGGGATGATTGTCGGACGGCGTGGTGTCAGCGTCGCCGAAAACTCAATCCAGCCTGTGACTTCGCTGTGGCTCTGATCGGGGAAGCTGCTCATGTCGTTCCGTCTGCGGATTCTGGTATTTTCACTGCTGCTGAGCTGGCTGGCCGGGTGGAATTCGTCGTGTGTGGCGGTGCAGCAGTCGTTGCCGGAAAAATCGGCTGAGAAACCGGCGACCGAGAAGACTGGGGATGCAGAGAAGCCGGCGGAGAAACCGGAAAGTGAGGAACTGGTTTCCACGGAGCATGTGGCGGAGATCGCCGGTCGTCAGGTGCGTTACACCGCGACCGCTGGCAAACTGCTGCTGAAGAACGATTCGCTGAAATCTCGGGCGACCGTGTTCTTTGTGGCTTACACGGTTCCATCAGAGACTGCTGCCGAGCGACCGGTGACGTTTTGTTTCAATGGCGGTCCGGGTTCATCTTCGGTGTGGCTGCATCTGGGCATGCTGGGGCCAAAACGGATTCGCTTTCCGGAGGACGCGACTTATCTGCAGCCTCCGTATGCATTGGAGGCCAATCCATTTTCGCTGCTGGATGTGACAGACCTGGTGTTCATTGACCCGGTCAGCACGGGTTACAGCCGTCCGGCGGACGAGGTGAGCAGGAGTGAGTTTCATGGTTACGAGGAGGACATCCAGAGTGTGGGTCAGTTTATTCATGACTACACGACTCGTTTTCTGCGCTGGGGGTCACCGCGATTTCTGTGTGGTGAAAGTTACGGTGGTCTGCGGGCTGCGGGCCTGACGGCTCATCTGCAGGAGCGGTACAACATGGAGCTCAACGGGGTGCTGGTGATTTCGGGAGCCGTGAATTTTCAGACGCTCCGATTTTCCTCGTCCAACGACCTGCCGAACATCTGTTTTCTGCCGGGTTATGCCGCGACAGCGTGGTATCACAAGGCGTTGTCTCCGGAGATGCAGGCTCGTCCTGTGTCTCAGGTGGTGGCTGATGCTGAGCGTTTTGCGCTGGGACCGTATGCTCAGGCACTGCTGAAGGGGACAGCGATTTCTGAGGCTGAGGAGCGAGCAGTGGCACAGCAGATGAGTGTGCTGACGGGATTGTCCGAGGAGTATCTGCTGCGGGCGAGGCTGCGGGTCAGCATGGGACGATTTGGCAAGGAGCTGCTGCGGTCGCGGGGGCTGACTATTGGCCGCTTTGACAGTCGTTTCACGAATCGTGACCGTGATGATGCGGGTGAAACGTATGAGTTTGATGCCAGCGGGGCGGCGATTTTCGGGCCGTTTACTGCGACCTTCAACGATTACGTGCGACGCGAGCTGAAGTTCAGTGATTCGCGGGTTTACGAGATTCTGACTGGGAATGTGCAGCCGTGGAGCTACAAGAGCTTTGAGAACCGCTACGTGGATGCGTCGGAGTCTCTGCGTCGGGCGATGACGGCGAATCCGTCACTGAAAGTGTTTGCGGCCTGTGGCTATTACGATCTCGCGACTCCGCATTTTGCCATGGACTACACGCTGGACCACCTCGGTCTGGCGAAGCCATTGCTGCCGAATATCACGAAGAAGTACTATGAGGGCGGTCACATGATGTACATTCACGAGCCATCAATGGTGCAGCTGCGTGCGGATCTGCTGCAGTTTTACAGCGGTGCGGTTCCGCAGAAGCCCTGATTTGCGGTCCGGTGTGGTTGCATGCTGAAGTCTTCGGGACTACTCTGACCGCCTATGTTTTCCCGTTTTTTCATCGACCGTCCGATCTTTGCGACGGTGTTGTCCGTGGTGATCACGCTGGCAGGCGGGATCGCTGTATTCACGCTGCCGGTGACTCAGTATCCCGAGATTGCTCCGCCAACCGTGGAGGTCTCAACGATGTATCCGGGTGCGAATGCCCGGGTTGTTGCTGACACTGTGGCTGCTCCGATTGAGCAGCTGGTGAACGGTGTGGAGGACATGCTGTACATGTCGTCCCAGTGCACCAATGATGGCACGTACACGCTGACGGTAACTTTTGCTCCGGGTACAGATTTGAACCTGGCACAGGTGCTGGTGCAGAATCGTGTGGCGCTTGCTCAGCCCACACTGCCGGATCTGGTGCAGCGGCGTGGTGTCACGGTGCGGAAGAAGTCGCCCGGGGTATTGATGATAGTGAATCTGTTTTCCCCGGATGGTTCGCGGGACAGTCTGTATCTCAGCAATTACGCGACGATTCAGATGCGTGACGAGCTGTCGCGTGTGGATGGCGTGGGGGACATATCGTTTCTGGGTCAGCGAGACTACAGCATGCGGGTCTGGCTGGATCCGCAGCAGATGGCCATGCGTGGGATTTCGACGTCGGACGTGCTGCGATCGATCGAGCAGCAGAACACGCAGGTGGCGGCGGGGCAGATTGGTCAGCAGCCCACCACGGCGGGGCAGGTATTTCAGTACACGATGACAACGCTGGGGCGGCTGGCTGAGGAGCGTCAGTTCAGTGATATTGTGCTGCGGTCTGACAGTGAAGGCAGGATGGTGCGGCTGAAGGACGTGGCGAGGGTGGAGTTGGGAGCGGCGGCCTACGATCAGGTCTGTACGCTGAATTCACAACCGTCGATAGCATTGTCGATTTATCAGCTGCCCGGTTCGAATGCGCTGCAGGTGGCGGATGAGGTCCGGAAGCGGATGGCCGGACTGCGGCAGCGTTTTCCCCAGGGGCTGGAGTATTCGATTGTCTATGACACGACTCCGTTCATTCGTGAGTCTGTGAAGGAGGTCTTTGTTTCGCTGCGTGATGCCGTGGTGCTGGTGTCGCTGGTAGTGCTGATATTTCTGCGAGGCTGGCGTCCGGCTGTGATTCCGCTGGTGGCTGTACCGGTGGCGATTGTGGGGACATTTGCGGCGATGGCGGCGTTTGGTTTTAGCCTGAACGCACTGACGCTGTTTGGGCTGGTTCTGGCGGTGGGGATTGTGGTCGACGATGCGATTGTGGTGGTGGAGGCGGTTGAGCACAATATTGACCTCGGGATGTCACCGCGGGAGGCGGCGATTCGATCCATGGATCTGGTGGCTGGCCCTGTGATTGCTGTGGGTTTGGTGCTGACGGCGGTATTTGTTCCATGTGCATTCATCACGGGGGTTGTGGGGCAGTTTTTTCGTCAGTTTGCAGTGACGATCTCCGTATCGACTCTGATTTCCGCTTTCAATTCGCTGACGCTCAGCCCCGCGCTGGCGGTGCTGCTGTTGAAGCCGAAGGAGCGGGGGCGACGACCTGAGGTGCTGCCGCGTCCGGGGTTGGGTTTGCTGGGGGCGTGGCCCGGGTATCTTGCGGGTGGTCAGGTGAAGTTGCTGGCGGCATCTGCCGGCCTGACAGCGACGATGCCCGAGCGTGGCTGGGCGTGGCTGGGGGCGGTGCTGGGATTCCTGCTGGTGTGGCTGTGCGCGCGGCTGGTGAATGCGATTCTGGGGACGATCTTTGATGTCTTCAATCGGGGTTTTGAAGCCGGCACGCGGCTGTACACATCGCTGGCCGGCCTGCTGCTGAAGATCAGTCCGCTGGTGCTGCTGGGTTATGCGGCACTGATCTGGGGGACCGGGATTCTGTTCAGCAGAACTCCGACGGGCTTTATTCCGTCGCAGGACAAGGGTTATCTGGTGCTGAATGTACGACTGCCGGATTCTGCATCGCTGGAGCGTACGCAGGCTGTGATGGCGCAGGTGGAAGCCCTGGCAGTTGATGTGCCCGGGGTGCGGCACACACTGGCAATTGCCGGTCAGTCTTTGCTGCTGGGCACGAATGCTCCGAATGCCGGTTCGATGTATCTGATGCTGGATGATTTTGAGTCGCGAGTACCTGCAAAGCTGACGGCGGATCGGATTGCTGAGCAGTTGCGGACACTGTACGCGGACCGCATTCTGGATGCCGACATCAATGTCCTGGGGGCTCCGGCCATTGAAGGACTGGGGACGGCTGGCGGTTTTCGGGTTGTGATTCAGGATCGCGGCGAGAATGGTCTGGCGGCGCTGGAGGGCGTGTGTGAGGCAACGGTGGATGCGGGCAGTAAGGACTATCGTCTGCGGGATCTGTTTTCCGGTTTCCGGGCGGCGACGAACTGGATTGAGCTGGATATTGATCGTGAGGCCATACGGAAGATGGGGCTGTCGATGGCCGACGTCTTCAGTGCTTTGCAGGTCAACTTTGGTTCGCTGTACGTCAACGATTTCAATCGTTTTGGTCGTACGTGGCAGGTAAATGTGCAGGCCGATGCTCGGTATCGTATGGGGACTGAGGATCTGCGTCGGATGTATGTGCGTTCGCCGTCAGCGGGCAGCGTGCCTCTGGCCAGTTTTATTCGTGTTCGCAGTGTTCCCGGTCCGTTGATGATTTATCGTCACAATCTGTATCCGGCGGCTTTTGTCAACGCGGACGCCGGTGTTGGGACCAGTTCCGGGGCCGCCATTCAGGCCCTGCACGATGCCGCGGAGAATCAGCTGGCGCCGGCGATGAAGGTGGAGTATACGGAGCTGGCATTCCTGCAGCAGTTGGCCGGAAATACGGCGATGTATGCGTTTCTGCTGGCGGTTGTGCTGGTGTTTCTGGTACTGGCAGCGCAGTACGAAAGCTGGTCACTGCCGCTGGCTGTCATTCTGGTGGTGCCCATGTGTCTGCTGTGTTCTGCGGTGGGTGTGTCAGTTGCCGGTCTGGACATCAACATCTTCACGCAGATTGGCTTTGTGGTGCTGGTGGGGCTGGCCTGCAAGAATGCGATTTTGATCGTGGAGTATGCGCGGTCCCGCAGTCTGGCGGGGGTGTCGCTGCGTGAGGCTACTCTGGAGGCCTGTCAGCTGCGACTGCGACCGATCATCATGACGTCACTGGCGTTTATTTTTGGCGTTGTGCCACTGGTGCTGGGAGAGGGAGCCGGTGCCGAGATGAGGCGGACGCTGGGAATTGCGGTCTTTTCGGGCATGCTGGGAGTCACGATTTTCGGTGTGCTGCTGACGCCTGTGTTCTTTTATGTGATTCAGAGAGTGAGCAACATGAGCAGGGGGCAAAAGCATGAAGTCGCGGACCGAGTATCTGACATTCCAGCTGCCTGAGCGGATGGGTTTTTTGAATATTACGGATCGAGTCGCCGGGATTGTGGCTGCCAGCGGAGTGCAGGAGGGCCTGGTACTGGTGAATGCCATGCACATTACGGCCAGTGTGTTCATTAATGATGATGAACCTGGCCTGCATGCGGATTATCGCCGCTGGCTGGAGCAGTTGGCGCCTTTTGATGCTTCGCCGACCACGTATGCTCACAATCGCACGGGAGAAGACAATGCCGACGCGCACATGAAGCGGCAGGTGATGGGGCGTGAGGTCGTGGTGGCGATTACGGCGGGCCGGCTGGATTTTGGTCCGTGGGAGCAGATTTTTTATGGAGAGTTTGACGGACGGCGTCCCAAGAAGGTTCTGGTCAAGGTGATTGGCGAGTAGTGTTGTTGTCGGGTGCGGTGTCTGGTGTCGCGGCGGACTGGTCAGTGGTGGCATCGAGGCGAATGACGGCTCGATACAGTGAGACGGCCAGCAGAGCCCCGGAGATGGCGATCAGTGTACCCAGCACCCATGGTGATGCGAGCAGAGGCGGGCCGGATTTTGGTGCCGGTGGCTGCAGCTGTCGTTCTGCGACAGGCTGCAGTGACGTGACGGTGGCGGAAGTATTCAGCTGCAGGGCCCGATTCAGAGCGCCGAGGTCGTGCTGAGGTCGCTCGGCCAGTTCGTCATCATACAGCAGGCTGTAGCGGTGTCCGGGTTCGGCCAGCATCACAACTTCGTACTGTGGTCCGGTGGCAGTGACCCCGGTGATCTGCAGCGGGGGACTGTCGAGATTCTGAATCAGCAGCCGCAGGCGTGTTGTGTGTAACTCCGGCGTGGACAGTTCCAGTCGCCTGTCATTCAGGGTGTCGGTCGAGAAGTCCGCCAGTGTTTCTGCGGCAACGTCCCGCCAGCCTTCTTTTGGATCGTCAGCAGGGACCTGCAGCGTGACAGTGCGACTGAAATTCCGGCTGGGGGTCTGGAGGGTGAGACTGGTGATTGGTCGCAGATCGCTGGTGAATTCAGCGATGGTGCTGCGTTGTTTGAGATCTTCCTGGATACGGACAAGGTTGAGTGTGCGGGATTCGGGAAGAGTGGAATTTGTGGTGGTTCGTGAGCTGCGAAAGGAGATTCGGTCGATTCGGAAGGGGCGTCGAACTCGCAGTGATTTTTCTGACTGCTCGGTCACTCCGCTGCCGGTCTGTGTTCTGGTCAGTTCGCGAAATGGCGACTCGAGGTCGTCTGTGGCAGTGGCGATGCGAATTTTGAGACTGCGCGAGCTGGATTTGCGGAGGGCGATTTCGGTTCTTCGAACGTCCATAAAGCGTGAGTAGTCGAAGAGCAGTGCGGGATCGCAGAGGGGCGTCGGTGGGGTGGTGGATATGTCTGTGACTTCGATGCGCTGTTCGAAATCCTGCAGCGGGGTTTGAATCAGCAGGTACTCCGGCGCGGGATCCTGCTGCGTCAGTTTCACGAGGATGCTGAGTGAATCGTCGGGTTCCGGACGCAGTTCAACAGTGGAAGGATTCCAGACGAACGCAGTGGAGCCGGATGCGGAGCCGGGACTGCGACGAATGAGGAATGGAATCAATTGCTCGCGCTCATCGGCGACTGCCGCATCAGGGTATCCGGGGCGGGTGTGTGTCCAGAAATCGGTATCGAGGGGTATCCGCAGCAGGCGGGGACTGTCTTCGGCTGAGAAGTCGATTGCGCGTGACCTGCGCCAGCTTTGCGGTGGTGAAGAGTCAGAATTTGCAGGTTCATCGGCCAGCAGCGGGAGTGGCAGGCAGCAGGCGAGGCCCAGCAGCAGCCGCTGGCTGGTGGTGCGGTGGACTGGCATCTGTGAAGGGCTCCTGCGAGGGGTTATCTCTGTGGGACAGACGATGGGATCTGCCCTGCCGGTGTGAATACTGTCGGTGGGGATTTCGGATCAGTCATTGGACGGTTTGCCGTCGTTGCCGGTGACAAAGGTTTGTCGTGCCCGCAGGTACAGGAATGAACCTCCGGTGACCATTAATCCAAGAACGATGAACGCGATGATGCGGTAGAACTGGTCAAGGCTGGCGAGATCGGAGAAGAAGACTTTGCAGGCGACGATTGTGAACAGCGTCAGTCCCACATAGCGCTGATGTCTTTGATTGCCGCGAATCCCTGACAGCAGCATGCCGAGGGCGAACAGAGACCAGAGTATGCTGACGCCCCCGGCCCGCAGTCCCGGCAGATGCAGCCCCAGAAAGGTGTTGACTTCCAGCGTGAACCAGACAAACAGTGCGGCAACAGATGCGAATCCGAGGGCAGCACCTGCGGACTGAGATCCGGGGAGGCGTGTTTCCGATTCGGCTGAGAATCGTCGGGAGGCCCAGGCGAGAAAAACGGCGAGCATGCCGAAGTCCAGCATACGGAACATGGCGTGCACCGGGTTCCACGGCCCCGACCAGGTCAACCCGGTGAGGTTCCAGGTCCGCACGTCGAAGGCCGCAATTTTCAGCAGCAGGGCGCCGACCAGCAGAGCCAGCAGAGCCTGAGAGATCTCGGAGAAGTTCCTGGTGATTTTCTGAACCAGGCAGACGGCGAAGCCCAGCCAGAGCATGGTGATCATGGTCATGCGGGCTGCGGGCAGGATGATTCCCAGTGTGCGATTGAATTCCAGTGTGAGCCAGAATATGGCTGCGAAGAATACGGTCAACTGCAGCAGACCGGCAGCACTGGATTCATTGAATGCCGTGGGGATGTCGTTGCGGCGTTCCAGAGTATCTTCCGGAGTTGATTCCACTGTGCGGCGATTGAGCAATTGGCTTCCGAGGAATAAACAGCCAACCGGGATTCCGAATGACAGGGCTCGTCGCAGCATCTGCAGCAGGCTGTCGCTGACCGAGAGCATGGTCACGCCGGATCCAAACTCGGCTGGCAGGTCGACGGCCGTGAAGCGGAACATCGCGATGCAGTAGAGGACAATGCTGATGGTTTGCAGGAAGTGGCTGCGGATTCGTGAGGCCAGCCAGAGCATGGCAACGGCCTGCAGTGACCAGCTGGCGGCGATCCATTGTCCGGAGAGCAGCAGAGGCAGTGAGACTGACAGGAACACGGACGAAAGTCCGATGAACGTCAGCATCAGTTCGCGATCCAGTACGCGACGGATCAGGCAGTAGTGCACGTGCAGAGCGTAGAAGGCGCTCAGTCCCAGTGCCACAGCGGCCGACCAGCGATAGCCAAAAGTGCGGTCGATCAGTCCATAGCTGATTCCGAAGAACGTGGCGGCATTCAGAAACAGCACGATGACGTCGAGCAGGTTCGAAGACACGCGGACTCGCAGGTTGTAGATGAAAACCATCGTGGAGAACATGCCGAAGAATGCGATCAAAAACGGCATCACCTGCCAGAAGTGAATTGCCGGGTCGAAGCTGCTGAGGGAGGCGAAGACCAGCATGTGGTGGCAAGCAAATCCAAGGTAGCTCAGCAGTGGCCAGCGGCGAAATGCTGACACTCCAAGAATGCCGCTGCCCAGCACCAGCAGATAACCGTACAGGCCGGGATAATTGACCGTGTCAGTGGAGAGCATGACTGGAGTGAGGTAGCCTCCGACAACTCCGAAGACTGCCGTGACTTTGGAATCGAAGCGGACAGAGATGAAGCCAGCGAGGACAGTCACTGCGGTCATCAGAGCGAAGCCCGCCCCAATGGACATCAGGCTGTACATGCTGCTGGCAGCGAAGACGCTGAAGTAGAGGGTGGCTGTGCCCGTTCCCAGCAGTCCCTGGCCGATGAGTTTATAGTTACCATTGAGCAGGCGGGTGCCTGCTGTGAGCATGCCGAACCCGGTGCAGGCGGCCAGCACTGAACGGGCTGCCGGGGGCAGCATGCCGTTATCGATTGAGTACTTCAGGAAGAAGCCAACACCGACGAGGACCAGCAGCAGTCCGATTCGCAGCAGCCACTGGCTGGCAACGGCAAACTCCCAGGAAACGCCCTGAGGAACGTGTTCTTCGCCAACAACGATCCAGTTCCAGATGCGATTCAGGACATCGGCTGCCGCCGTTTCAAAGCGGTTGCCGGTGTGTGCTGCAGTTTTGATGACGCTGGGGGATTCTTCGGCGTCAGCCTGCGAGGCCGCGATGACGGGCGTTGTGGCCGGCGGGCGTCTCGATCGGTGTTTTTCGGCGCGCTGTGAAATTGAGTCTTTCTCGGGAGTCGCGGGGGGCATTGCGGGGATGGACGGAGCCGGCAGCGGATTTTTCAGGTGCGGGGTGTCGATCCGGGGAGGTGCAGGTGTCTCCGCTGTCATCTGCGGAGTCTCGGAGGCCGGCTGCTGGCGAGGGACGACCGCAGCGGCAGCCGGATCAGGATGCAACGGGGCGGACCCGGCTGTGCGGGCTGTCCCGCTGTTCTGAATCGCGTCGTAGATGGTTTTCATCTGCAGGGTGGTTCTGTGCAGTCCCTCCTTCAGCTCATTGCGCAGGGCCAGGACTTGATTACGCAGATTCAGCAATCCGGTGAGCACGAGCACCGCCGCGGAAAGTTTCACGAAGAAGTCCAGCAGTTCCAGCATGGCACACCTCGGCAGCGGACGGAGTGATTCAGGTCAGGTCATGTGCGCGCGAATACGCACACAGAAGTACCGACTGCCTTCTTGAGCACTTTGTGTTCCAAATCGTGGTTATTTGCCGGGATGGTCGATTTTGCGGGGTTTTCCGGGGCTGCCGGCAGTTGCCGCGAGGAGACAGGCGAAGGCTGCCGGGCGTTTTTTGCCAGTGTCGTGCTGCATTTTTGCCCGAGTGGCGGCAACGCTGATGGTTCAGCTGGCTGTTCTGCGGGCCAGTTTCAGCAGTCCGGTCAGGGTTTCTTCCTGTTCAGCGACTTCCCGCATGGGCCAGGCAAATCGCTCGGCGAGACGACGTCTGAGTGCTGGAAAGGCCTGAACGAGTCCCCCGGAGACTGCGAGCTGATTCCAGGATGGGGAGCTGGAAAGTCGGTGAGAGCATTCGAGATAGCTGTCAGCCATGAAGTCAAATGCGGCACAGAACAGGCTTCCGACTGTCAGATTTTCCGTGGTGATGTTTTCGATGCGGCCCTGATTTCTCATGGCGCCTGAGAAGAAGCTGAGATCGCAGGAGAGGCCATTGGCGGCGCTGTGCTCAGTGGCCTCAGCAATCAGTTGCCAGGAATTGGTGAGGCTGATTCCGGCTGCTCGCGACAGCTCCGTCAGCAGACTTTCCAGCACAGTGAGTGAGCGACCGGCGGGGATGTGGGTGACAGTATTCAGGAACTGTCCGTCGAACCAGCAGCGAGTCTGGCAGTTGCCTGGCTGAAACTGTGCTGTGATCTGACTGACCTGAGAGCCTGTTGAGCAGTTGATGGACAGTTCGGAGCAGCTGAGGTCAATGCCAAACAGGGCCGCCTGTTGATCTCCGATGGCCGCGAAGCACTCCAGTTGCTGACCGTTGTTTGTGAAGTGTCCGACTGTTTCGGATTCAGTGGCGAGTGGGGGCCAGTGAAGTCCGTCGATGCCGGCTGCAGCGAAGGCATCATGGTGCCAGTCACTGGTTTTCAGATTGATCATCCCGATGCCGTGTGACCGGTGCATGCGCGGGGGGGCGTTGCAGATGCGGGCGATCACGTAGTCACCGATGGTCACGGGCATGGTTTGTCGGGGCAGTTGCTGATGCTGTGCCAGCCAGCAGAGCAGAGTGGTGGCTGATCCTGGCTTCAATTCCTTTCCCAGTTCTTCGAACTGCTGATCGTTCCATGCCTGACGGAGTTGATCGATCAATGGTATGGAACGACCGGGTGCCGGCAGCAGAGATCTCTGATCGCGCCAGGACAGATAATTTGTGACTGGTTTGTGTTGTGCATCCAGCAGCAGAATTCCACCCATCTGGCTGGTAAATCTGACCTGTGTGGTCGCGGGGGCAGCCTGCAGCAGTTTGCAGAGGACTTCGCGGGTGCATTGTACAACGGCCTGCGGATCAACTTCGTGGAAGCCTGCCGGCAGGCCCGGGAGTTGTCCGGGGAAAGCGGCTTTCTCGGTGTGTTCAACGAGTCCTGATTCGAGGTTGAGGATGCCACCCTTGATGGATGAAGAGCCGATGTCGATTCCGATGCAGCGCATGACACAGATCCGTTTGTCAGACAGTGAATGAAGGCTCAGACTGCTTCCGGCAGTGGCAGGCCGGACAGTTCGGCTGCTTCCCGCAACTTGGCTCGCACGTCTGCCGGAAGTGCAATACCGTGCTCATCTGCTTTTCGTGCCGTACGGAATTCCAGTTCTCCGGGCAGCAGAACTCCGTCTGATCCGGTGGCTGGGGGAGCATTGTGGATTTCGTCGATTAAGGCCTGCATGCGGGCATTGAACTGCTGTCGATCGGTCATGCTGTCGATGTGCATGACTGTGAGCGAGGCATTGTGCCATGAAGGTCGATCGACGGGATCGAACATCCAGCTGCCGACCTGCCATGTCATATGTCCTCCGGGAATGAGGGCGGACAGGACTTCGCACCAGAGGCCCAGTCCGTAGCCTTTGTGGCCGGCCATGGGTGCCAGAGCGGCGGAGTGCGGGTAGAGTAATCCATCGGTTGTGGGCAGGCCATCCGGGCCGATGAGCCATGTGGCTGGGATGGACTCACCACGCTGCCATGCGGCGTAGACTTTGCCTCCGGCCACTGCAGCGGTGGCGATATCCAGCAGGATCGGGTCTGTGGCGGTGGGAATGGCGAAGGCCAGCGGGTTGCTGCCGAGTACGGCTTTGCGGGAACCGGGGGCTGCCACACTGGGAATGTCATTGCCTGTGATCATGGCAGCGCAGCCATGACGGGCAGCCTGCAGTGCATACTGCCCGGCGGCTCCGATATGTCCGGTATTGCGGATGGAGACAAAGGCCACACCGCAGGCGTGAGCCTTGCTGATGGCGGTCTGCATGGCGGCAGAGCAGCCTGTCTGGCCGAGCCCGGCATCGCCGTCAAGCACGGCCCATGCGGCACCTTCGCGTTCGATCCGCGGGATCGCGGCGGCCCGGTAACCACCGCCCTGAAGTTTACGCAGATAACCGGCCAGCAGTTTTGTGCCGTGAGTGAAGACCCCGAGTCGGTCGGTACCGACGAGGCAGCCGGCGGCTGTGTTTGCGTCGTGTTCCCCGAGACCGACAGCCCGAAAACAACGAACGGTGAAATCCATCAGGACATCAATGGGAATTCCTGCAGACACGAGACAGCCCCTGAGCGATGCTGGAGAATGATTTTGCGGCTGGCATGGCCGAAAAAAACCGCGGTGGTTGAACCACCGCGGAAGATGATGAATTCCGTCTGCTGTGACCAGTGAGCCCGGGGAAATAGTTTCAGTTCAGATCCAGCTTTAGTTCAGAACTGCCTGATTCGGGAATTTCCAGGGTGATTCCGGAGGTGTCGGGGCTGGCGTACTTCGCGGGAATTTCCAGTGGTGGCTTCGGCATCTTTTTGGGGTCTTCAACAGTGGAGCCGAGGCCGTCATCTTCGGGTGGCTGCCAGATGACAGACACTTTATGGTTGCCGGCAACGGCACCGTCGCCTGGGGCGTTGGTACCGAGGGTGAAGCGGCCTTCGGCATCAGTGGTACCACTGGCTGTACGCTGCTCACCGGCGGGGTGCAGTGTGACTATGAAGCCACTCAGTGGTTTACCCTTGAAAGTCAAAACTCCTGAGGCAGACACTGTCTTGAAGATCTCGGCCTGCGGAGTGTAATCGCTTCCGCAACCGCAAAGCAGCACAGTGGTAAGCAGCAGCAAGGATTTCGGAATTCTCATGGACATGGCTCGGGCAGGCAACGGGGGTTTGGGTGCGAGATGATTGACGCGGGGCATCCGGTGTGGCCGGATTACCATTCCGAAACGACTTCGTTACCGTT
>VFQT010000354.1_pt1 | contig 69655 bp, 71 predicted proteins | sample 3512381 | NCBI WGS metagenome assembly VFQT01 (sample SAMN10412376, study PRJNA504923) | tailings metagenome | isolation source: Relicate 2 Philex TSF3 active mining site | place: Philippines: Tuba, Benguet | collected 2017-08-29
CGTCGTCGGAGGCGCACGAGATCGTCACCAGCGAGGTGGCCAGCAGAAGAAGCGTCGCGCGGGGGGATAGAACGTGTCCCATGGGCGAGCCAACTCTAGGTCGCGAATCGGCGCGGTTCGACGTGGTCGCCTTCGACGCCGACGACACCCTGTGGCACAGCGAGGACGGCTTCCACGCGGCCGAGAACACCTTCGAGGAGTTGCTGACACCCTTCGTGGCCGAGGGCGTAGATCTGCGCGCCGCGTTGGTCGCCACCGAACGGGCGAACCTGTCGACGTACGGATACGGCGTGAAGGCGTTCGGTCTGTCGATGATGGAGGCGGCGTTGTCGGTCTCCGGGGGACGGGTGAGCGGTGACGTGATGGAGCGACTCCTCGCGGTCGTCCGCGAGCTGTTGCTCGCTCCGGTCCGCTTGCTGCCGGGTGTCGCCGAGACCGTCATCGACCTGGCGCGGGACCACCGGGTGGCGATCATCACCAAGGGTGATCTGGTGCATCAGACGCGCAAGGTGTCCACCAGCGGGATCGAACACCTCTTCGACCACGTGGAGATCGTCCTCGAGAAAGACCCCGTCACCTACACCCGGGTGCTGCGGGAGTTCGACGTCGACCCACATCGTTTCTGCATGGTCGGCAACTCGGTGAAGAGTGACATCCTTCCCGTGCTCGAGATCGGAGGACACGCGGTTCACGTCCCGTACCACGTGTTGTGGGAGTTGGAGCGCGCGGAACACCCGCCGGCGAACGGTCGCTTCGGCGAGGTGTCGAACATCTCCGAGGTCCCGGGTTGGGTGCGTCACGGGGTGGAATGAGCCTCGTTCGGGACCGTTTCACGGCACAATGGGAGCGTCATGAACTCGTTGATCTCCACCCTGAACCCCACTCCCGAGCAACCGATCTCGGCCCAAGAGGCCATGTCGCGCCCGGTCATCGTGTTGCTCGTGGTGATCGGGGCGTTCATCGCGACCCGTCTGTCGCATCTGGTGTTCCGGCGGATCGTTCGCTTCGTCGCCCGTCGCAGCATCGCCCATCCCTCCCGTTGGTGGCGCACCCCGACCCGATACCAGGAACTCGAGCACGGTGAGGTCGGCGAGAATCGCCGTCGGCAACGGGTCGACGCCGCGGCGCGCATGCTCCATCACCTGTTCGCCGTCGTTCTGTGGATCGGCGTGATCATCGCGGTGTTCCACATTCTCGAACTCGACGCCGCCTTCTTCCTCTCGAGCGCCGGATTCATCGGCGCCGCGGTGGCCATCGGAGGCCAGCACAAGGTGAACGACTATCTCACCGGACTGTCGGTACTGCTCGAGGACCGTTACGGCGTCGGCGACGAGGTCGAGGTGAGCGGGCCGTTTCCCAACGGTGTTCGCGGAATCATCGAGCACATCGGACTGGTGTCGACGCGACTGCGCGACGGGTACAGCACCATCCACCTCCCGCACACCGCGCTGTTGTCGGTGCGCAACCTCAGCCAGGAACCCGCCGAGACCCGGCTCTCGATCAGCCTGCCGATCGACAGCGAGCGCAGCGAGGCGGCCAGTCGCGCCGCCGACACCATTCGCGAGTTGGCGGGCAGTCCGAACCTCACCGAGGTGATGCTGGTGGACGACGTGCTCATGGCCACCCCCGCCGCCGGCAATGATCAGGTGGAACTGAAGTTGCGCACCACGCGACCCCTCACGCCCCAGGAACGCGAGACGTTGGTTCGCCGCACGGAGGAACGCCTCTCGGCCCAGGACTCGTAGGGTCCGGCCCGCGCGACCCGTCGCCGACGGGTGCGCTCGTCTCTCGAAGAGACGGCATCGCGTCCCTAATGTGGGTCCATGTACCAGCCGACGTTCGAGTCGTTGTCGACCCACCCCGTTCCGAAATGGTTCCTCGACGCCAAGTTCGGGATCTTCTCCCATTGGACGGTCGGTTCCGTGCCGGCCTTCGCCCCCACGGGCAAGGATCCGTTCACGCTGGCCCGAGAGGAGGGGGAGCGCAAGGCGTTCAGCCACACCCCGTACGCCGAGTGGTACTGGAACTCGATCAGCATTCCCGATTCGCCGGCCGCCGAGCATCACGCCCGAGTGTGGGGCGACTGCGACTACGAGGTCTTCGTGCGGCGATTCCTCGAGGCCGCCAAGGGTTGGGATCCGCGACGCTGGCAGCACATGCTCGCCGCGTCGGGCGCGAAGTATTGCGTGATGGTGACCAAGCACCACGACGGTGTACTCATGTGGCCTTCCGACGTGCCGAATCCCCATCGCGGACCGTCGTGGTCCTCCGAGCGTGATCTGGTGCAGGAGTGTGCCGACGCGGCCCGTGGCGCGGGACTGCGATTCGGTGTGTACTACTCGGGAGGCATCGACTGGACGTTCCAGGGATTGGGTATCGACGGTTGGGGGAAGCTCTACGGGGCGATTCCGCAGGACGAGACCTACCACGCCTACGCCGACGCGCACTGGCACGAGTTGATACGCCGATATCAACCCGACGTTCTGTGGAACGACATCGGGTACCCCGGGTTCGGTGCCGGCGCGGCCCAGTTGATGGCCGACTTCTACAACGGCAATCCCGACGGGGTGGTGAACGATCGCTTCGATTTCCTTGGCGTGATGGGTGGCACGGCGCACGCCGATTTCACCACTCCGGAATACACGACCACCCCCGTCGATCGGAATCGGCCCTTCGAGGTCACCCGCGGTATCGGCACCAGTTTCGGATACACCGAAGCCGAGGGTGAGCACACGTATCTACCGATCCCGGATCTGATCCGCATGTTCGTCGACATCGTCGCCGACGGCGGCAACCTGCTGCTGAACTACGGGGCCATGCCCGGGGGAGAGATCCCGTGGGCCCAACAGATGCGTTTGCTCGCGATGGGTCAGTGGCTCGAGGTCAACGGACCGGCCATCTACGGAAGCCGACCCTTCGAACAGTCGCGACTGGAGACCAACGATGGTGTGCCGGTGCGGTTGACCAAGGGTTCCGACGGTGCGGTGTACGCGATGGTCTGCGGTCGTCCGGACTCGGCGACCATCGTCATCGACGGGTTGCCGACCGGTGAGGCGCATCGACTCGGGTACCGCACCCCGCTGCGACGATCCGGTGACGAGATCATCCTGCCCACGCGACCCGACGACACTCCGGTCTTCACCCTGCGTATCGGTTGATCCGCGGGTTCAGCGTCCCGAGCGAACGTCGAGCCAGTCGCCCGTGCGCAGGTGGATGAGTTCCGCCGATCCGTGCAGTTCACGCACGGTGCGGACGTCGCCCCCCGACACGAAGTAGAGGCCCTTCTGCCACCACGTCATGTCCCGTCGGGGATCGGTGGCGGTGGGAACCAGGGCCCGCGCCCCACTGGCCCGTGTCGCCTTGGCGCTGCGCGTCGGACCGGCGGTCACCGGCAGCACCACGGCCAGCACCGATTGGGTGGGAAGCACCGCGACGTCGACCGGTCCACGACGGGCGATCTCGCGGGCCACCGCCTCGGTGGGCTGGTGCGGCTCGATCCAGATTCGCCCCCGGTCCGCACCGTCGGTGTCGAGAGCCTCGATGACCCAACCGGACGCGATGAGGCCGAGCGGTAGTCCGCACTTGGTCGACGTCACGCGCAGCACGCCGCCCTCGCGACAGGCGATGTCGAAACTCTCACCCGGGACGCGCACGTGGGTGTCGGGGCTTCCCGCGGCCCGGGCCGCCTTGGCCGCCTTGAGGTTCGAGTGCACCGGTACGTCGGCCAACAGTCTCAACGTGTCCGGCCGCAGGTGGTCGTCGACCGAGGTGCACAACAGCACCGCGGCGATGTCGGAGTTCTCGCGCACCAGATCGGCGTGCGTCGTGAATCCCTCACCGTGGCGTCGATCGAACGCGCCACTGATGGGATGATCGGTCAACCACGGGTCGATCAACACCGAACTGCCGGCGTGTTGCACCTGCCAACTCTGGTAATCGTCCAGTCGACGCAGGAGCATCACAACCCCCCCGCGCTCGGTCCGTGCGTGGAGGCCGTGGACACGGTGACCACCGCACCGTTCACCACGTCGGCCGACGAGTTGGCCACCCGAAGTTCGTACAAGCCGGCGTCGACGCGCCAATGGCCGGTGTCGACGGACTCCACGGTGGTGCGCTCCCCGGTGACCTGGGGTCGCAACGACCCTCGGTAGGTGTCTCCGGTGTCCCAGTGGGCGAAGGCGCGCATTCCGAGGGCCACGGAGACGGTCGTGCTCGCCCCGGCGGCCAGGTACACCTTGCGGAAGGCCTTCAGTTCCTGCGGTGGTCGGCCCACCGACGGCTGCAGTGAGGCGACGTACAGCTGCACGACGTGGCTACCGGGCCGGTGTCCGGTGTTGGTCACCGTGACGCGGACGGTGATGGTGGCGTCCTCGTCGGCTCCGAAATCGACGACGTCACGGTCGATGTCGGGTGCCTCCATCTCGAACGACGAGTACGAGAGTCCGTGGCCGAAGGGGTAACGAACGGGAAGATGACGCGATTCGTACCACCGGTGGCCGATGAGCACCCCCTCGCCGTAGCGCACCTGGCCGTGCTCACCGGGGAAGTTGCCCCATGCCGGCGTGTGCTCGAGGCGTTCGGGAATGGTGGTGGGCAGTCGACCGCCGGGATCGGCGTCACCGAAGAGGACGTCGACCACCGCGTCACCCATCTCCTGGCCTCCGAACCACACCTGCAGCACCGCGGGAACGTCGTCGGCCCACGACATGTCGACGGGAGCCCCGGTGTTCACGAGCACGACCGTGCGGGGATTCGCCTCCGCCACCCGACGGATCAACTCCTCCTGCCGTCCGGGTAGCGCGAGCGTGTCTCGATCGTGGCCTTCGCTCTCCCACTCGTCGGTCGTTCCCACCACCACCAGAGCCAGGTCGCTCTCGGCGGCCAACTCGACGGCGCGGAGGACGGGATCCTCGGGTTCGATGAACTGCATTCCCACCCGTGCTCCGTGCATCCACTGACGCTGCTCGCCGTCGCACTCGAGCACGATCTCGTTGGATTCACCGGCCACCAAATCGACGATGGCCGAGATCTCGACGCTGCCCATCCCGAAGAACGAGTGACCCCGCGGAGGAAGCGTGGTGACGCCGTCGACGACGCAGACACCGTTCACGAGGAGCCGACAGGGACTCACCTCCACGAGGGAGAACACGTACTGACCCGACGTCTCGACGGTCACGTGACCGGTCGCACGGAAGTGGAAGGCCGACTTCGGAACCCCTTCGTCCTGACGTCCCACCACCATGATCCGACCGTCGGGCCGACGCAACCGGGTCAACTCGACACCGGAGCCGGGTGCCCCGTCGTAGACGACGACGTCGAACCCCGGATCCCCGGCGGGCGTGCGCACCACGTTGGGATCGATGATCGGCGTGGTCTTCTCGATGCTCCCGCCCGCCTCGTGTCGCACACGCACCTTGTCGCCGAGTCGTCGGCGCAAAACTTCGATGATCGGCGTGCGGTGATGCGGAAGAACCTCGGCCGATCCGCCACCCATGATGCGCGCTCGCTCGGCGTTGGGTCCGATCACGGCGATGGACGTCTGTCCACCGGCGGACAAGGGCAGCATGGCCTCGACGACGTCGCGACGGCGATCGCGTACCGGCTCGTTGCGCAGGAGAACGATGGACCCGACGGCCGCGCGACGAGCGAGCGCGCGATGTTCGGCGAGATCGACGGCGTGGGGTTCGATCGGCTCGTCGTCGAGCGCACCGAGACGATCGAACACCGACAACAGGGTGCGAGCCGCCCGATTGAGGTCGTTCTCGTCGACACGACCCTCGCGAACCGCGCTCGCCAGCACGGGTCCGTACGCGCGTGGTGGGGCGGGCATCTCGAGGTCGAGGCCGGCCCGTGCGGCGCCCTCGGTGGTGACGCCGGCGAACCAGTCCGTGACCACGAACCCCTCAAAGCCCCATTCGTCGCGCAACACGGTCTGCAAGAGCCAGGGGTTCTCGGCGCAGTACGTACCGTTCATACGGTTGTACGACGTCATGATTCCGAGTGACCCACCCTCGCGAACGGCGATCTCGAACGGCAGCAGGTACACCTCGCGCAGGGTTCGTTGGTCGATGACGCTGTCGATCGTCATGCGTTCGAACTCGGCGTCGTTGCCGACGAAGTGCTTCACGGTGGTGGCCACTCCCTGCGACTGCACCCCACGGATGAACGACGCGGCCAATCGACCCGACAGCAACGGGTCCTCGGAGTAACACTCGAACGCCCGGCCGAAGAGCGGCGAACGGTGGAGGTTGACGGTCGGGGCCAACAGCACGCGGGCGTTCTTCGAGCGCGTCTGGTGTCCGAGCGCCCGTCCGAGTTCCTCCAGAAGCTCGACGTCGAAGGTGGCTCCGAGGGCCGTTCCGCACGGGATGCACAGAGTGGCCACTTGCGAGCCGATTCCCGGGGTGAACGGACCGCGCGCGCCGGCGGGGCCGTCGGTGACGGTGACCGCGGGGATGCCGTGGGCCTCGACGGGAACGGTGGTCCACAAGGTGGCCCCGGTGGTGAGCGAGGCCTTCTCCTCGATCGTCATTCGTTCGAGGAGAGCATCGATGTCGCGGGTCACGACTGTGATCTTGTCATTCGGGATCGGTTCGAATCGCCACCCGGGCGTCAGACACCGAAGCGCGTGGACTCCACGGCGGCGACGGCCTCGTCGGGACCGCTGAGTTCCACCCGGGCGGCGGCGCGTCGTCCGTAGACGAAGAGCACGAGTTCGCCCACGGGCCCCGAGACGTCGACCACCGGATGGCCCTTCTTGGCCACGATTCCGATGCCGCCCCGCGGGGTGAGCGTGAGACCGCACGGAGATCGCCGACCCATCAAGCGGGCGGCGCCGCGTTCGAGGGCGCCGAGGAGCGCATCTTCCAGATCCGCCGGTAGGTCTCGGGGCGACCAGTCGGCACAGGCCCGCCGCACGTCCTCGAGGTGCACGAAGTACTCGAGGGTATTGGTCAGTCGGTCGACGGCCGGGATCCGCATCGGGGACACGCGGGGCGGACCCGATCGAACCCGCTCCACGAGGAGGGGCCACTCCGTGCGTGCCACCTCGTCGCGAACCCGGTCACCGTGGGGTGCCAGTCGGGCGAACAAGATGCCACCGGCGGCGTCGGGTCGGGTCTCGCGCACCACCAGATGCGCGGCCAGATCTCGCGTCGTCCAGCCGGCGCACAACGTCGGGGCGTCGGGACCCACTTCCACGAGCAGGTCGCACAGAGCCCGTCGTTCGTCGCGAGCGGGGCTGCTCATCTTCGTCCTCTCGTCGTGTCACCCGCGGTGTCGCGAGCGGCGTCGATCCATTCCACACCGGGCGGCCAGATACCCACTCCACCGTCCTGCACCAGCAACCCGGTGTGGGTGCGGTCGAGGTGGCGGCTGCGCCACGTCAACATGCGTTGGGCCATGTCCAACACGCGCGAGGGATCGGTGACGGCGGTGCGCCAGGTGGGGTCGGCCGCCAGGTCGAAGCAGAGGTGACTGCCGTCGCCGAACTGAACGTACGCCGTGTCGTCCGTGCGGTGTACGGCGAGGTTGCACTCCTCGAGACGTCGATCCCACGGCCAGGGATTGTCGTTCGCCGGAATCAGGGCGTAGCGCCAGTCGAACTCCCACGACGCTCCGTCGCGCCACGTCGTCGGTTCTTGACCGTCGAGGAACGGCGTGAGCGGCAGGCCGTCGCACTGGCGGGGCACCACGTGGCCCCACGTGTCGGCCAACGTGGGCAGCACGTCGATGCTCTCGGTGAAGCGATCGACCACCGTTCCGTGAGCCGAGACGCGCCGGGGGTCGCGCCAGATCAGCGGGACGTGATGGCTCTCCTCGAACCACGCCAACTTCTGCAGCACCCCGTGATCGCCCAGCTGTTCGCCGTGATCGGTGGTGAGCACGATCACGGTGTCGTCCCAGACGTTCAGGTCGCGCAGAGCGTTCCACAGTCGCCCCATCTCGGCGTCGACGGCGCTGATCATGCCGAAGTACTGCGCGCGCAGACGGCGGATCTCGGTCTCGTCGGTGGGGGCGGCCACGCCGTCGATCCCGAGGATGAGATCGTGGAAAGGATGTCGGTCGTCGACGGGTCGGATGGGAAGCCCGACGTCGGCGGGGTCGTACATGATGGCGTACTCACCGGGGGCCGAGTACGGCGGATGCGGACGCAGATAACTGGCGTGGGCGAACCACGGCTGGCCCGGCTGGCGCTCGCGCAACCAGTCGACGAGGGTGTCGGTGGTGAACGACGAAACGCTCAACTCCACCGGCCTCTCGTGCTCGGTGGCCAACAGGCGCATGTGCCCCTCGGACACGTCGACACCGTTCGCGGCGAGGAAGTCCACCCACGGTTGGTGCGGTCCGCTCAGGTCGAGCACCCACGTGAACCCGGGTAGCAGACCCTCGTACGACGACAGGCGCGGATCGTCCGGTCCGTCGGACACCCGCGGATCGATGGACTGATCGGTGTATCCGAAAAGTGTCGGTTCGTAACCGGCGCGTCGAGCGAGCAGAGCCACGTTGTCGAACCGTCGATCGAGCGGGGTTCCGTTGGCGACCACGCGATGGTTCATCTGGTACATGCCGGTGTACAGACCGGCTCGACCGGGACTGCACGGTGTCGACTGCGTGTAGTGCCGGCGGAAGTGAACACCGTGGCGCGCCAACTCGTCGAGATTCGGGGTGCGCACCACCGGATGTGCGAGGCAGGAGAGGGAATCGCCCCGGAATTGGTCGAGGGTGATGAACAAGACGTTCGGTCGACGCACGTTCCCAGCCTGCCACGTGGAAGTCGACGGGGCTCGGTAGACGGTTAGGGGCCCCGCGGATTCCCTGCCGTACCCCGCCGGTACGGTGGTTCTCGTGAATGACGAGTCCGTCCTTCGAGCCCACGGCCCCCGTCGCGGCTGGCGCTGGGTCGGGTCCGTGATCGTCCTCACCGTCGCCTCCATCGTGCCCCTCATGCCGATCGCGCCGGTGGCGGCCGCTCCCGCCAACGGTCGAGCCACCTCCAGTTACATCGTCACCATGCGCACCGCTCGTGACGCCCAGGCGTTTCGCGACCGGATGAACGGTTCCGGTGGCGTGGTGACCGAGGTGCTCGACTCGGTCTTCAACGGTGTCATCGCCAACCTCAGCACCTCGCAGGTGTTCCAACTCCGACGTGATCCCCGGGTGATGCGTATCGAGGCCAACAAGGTCGTCCGCACGGCGGAGACACCGCCGTCATGGGGCCTCGATCGGGTCGATCAGCGGTCGCTCCCCCTCGACGCCTCCTTCACCGTCGACGCGAGATGGGGCGGCGGTGTCACCGTGTACATCGTCGACACCGGCATCAACCTCGGTCACGCCGAGTTCGCCGGACGTCTGTTGCCCGGACACGACGTGGTGAACATCGGTGGCAACGCCGACGACTGTAACGGCCACGGCACGCACGTGGCCGGGACGGTGGCCGGCGCGACCCACGGCGTCGCCCGAGCCGCTCGCCTGGTGCCGGTCCGGGTGCTCGACTGTCTCGGTGGAGGCACCACCGCCGGTGTCATCTCCGGTATCGACTGGGTGATCGAACATCACCAGGCCGGGGTTCCAGCGGTACTGAACATGAGTCTGGGGGGTACCTACTCTCCGTCGTTGAACGCGGCGGTCGATCGCGCCGTGGCCGACGGCATCACGGTGGTGGTGGCGGCCGGCAACGAGAATTCCGATTCCTGTCGGCGTTCACCGGCCTCGGCCACCTCCGCCATCACCGTGGGCTCCACCACCAACAACGATCAGCGATCGTCGTTCTCCAACTTCGGCTCGTGCCTCGACCTCTTCGCCCCGGGGTCCTCCATCACGAGCGCGTGGATCGGAAGTTCACAGGCCACCAACACCATCTCGGGTACCTCCATGGCCGCGCCTCACGTGGCGGGGGTGGCCGCCGCCTACCTCAGCGTCTGGGAGTCGTCGTCGCCAGTCGACGTGGTCAATGGAGTGTTGGCGGCGTCAACGCGTGGCGTCGTCGGCAACGCCGGACCCGGTTCGCCGAACGGCATGGTCCACGTCGACCAGGCCTGGACCCCGGGTAACGCACCGGTTCCTCCCTCCAACCCCGACCCGCTGCCCACCGCACCGCCCACCGCACCCCCGACCACTCGACCGGTGGTCACGCCGCCACCACCCACGGCGCCCACGATTCCCATCACGCGGCCCACGCGGCCGCCCACCACGCGGCCCCAGCCCACCACCACGGTACGTCCGCCGTCACGGCCGAGTTCTCCGTCCATCGACTCGGTGACACCGGGACATCGTGAGGTCACCTTGTCGGCCTCGTTGCTCGGCCACAGTGGCCAGCACTACACCACCATCACGTTCACCTCGTCCCCCGGAGGACGTAGTTGCACCACGACCGTGTCGGGCTCGCGCAACAACTCCTGCACCGTCACCGGTCTCACCAACGGCACCACCTACACGTTCACGGCGGTGGCCGAGAACGCGGGTGGACGCTCTTCGTCGTCGCAACGATCGGCCGGGGTGGTTCCCTTCGACGAGAATCGCACTCCCGGCACTCCCACCAACCCGTCGGCCGCTCCGGATCGCTTCTCGCGCACCACGGTGCGATTCACCTGGACGCCACCACGGGACAACGGGGCGATGATCGCCGAGTACCGCGTCGAACACCGACGCAACGGATCGTTCGGAGGCAACGAGAGTCGCATCACCACCAACAGTTACGACCTGCGTTTTCAGACGCGGGGACATCTGATCACGTTCCGTGTGCGGGCCTGCAACTCTCGCGGCTCGTGCAGTTCGTGGAGCGAGTGGTCGAACGCCGCCATGGTGGGCTGATTCGTCAGCCGCGTAACACGTACTCGTAACGACCGTCGCGGTCGAGTCGGTCCATCTCACCGGCCAGACGCAGGTGCTCCAAATGCGCGAAGGTTTCGCTGTCGGCCATGCCCCCTTGGGCTCGCGGCGAGAACAGATGCGTCGACATATCCATGACGGTCATCGGACGGCCCTCGGCGTTGGCCGCATCGCGCAACTTCTTCAGGCGACCGACGTGGTGTTCCTTGATGTCGAGGGCCCGACCCGCCAGATCGGTGAACACGTCGCCGTGGGCCGGAAGAGCCTTGGTCACCTGCGAGCCGAAGGCGGCCACCTTGTCGAGCGACTGGAAGAACAGCTTGAGCGGGTCGTGGGCCCGCATCAGGCCGCTGATGTGCGGGGTGATGGTGGGGAGCACGTGATCGCCGCACAACATCAGTCCGTGTTCGGGATCGAACAAACACAGATGGTCGGCGGTGTGGCCGGGGGTGTGCACGGCCACCCACTCGCGCCGGGCGAAGTGGAACGTCTGCGCGTCACGCAGACGCACGGTGGGTCGCGGCAGATGCAAGAGGCGGGGGATGCGTCGGGCCACGGCCATACGGGCCCGACGTCGCCACGGCACGTCCATCGGAGGTCCGCCCCACGGCGTGGGATCCCACGGCCGACGCACCGGTTGGCGCTGCTGGGCACCGTCGACGGCCAGCGGATCGTCGAGGTCGACGTCGTCGGGTTCGCTCGGATCCCAGAACACGCGGAATCGCTCGTGGGTGACGATGTCGCAACCGGTGTCGGCACGCAACCAGTAAGCCCCGCCGAAATGGTCCGGGTGGCTGTGGGTCACGATGACGGTGTGCACCCGCTTCAGGGGCACGCCCACTTGCTGCAGCCGACGCTTCACCATGGCGTAGCTGTTCTTGTCGGGAAGGCCGGGATCGACCACCGCCACACCCCGCTCGTCCTCGAGGACGTACATGTTGACGTGTCCGAGCCCGGGGATGGAGATGGGCAGTTGGGTTCGCACGACTCCCGGGGCGATCTCGAGAATCTGATCGCTGGCCGGCAGCTGTTCTTGCTTGAGGGGTCGGGGGGTGGGTCCAGACTCGGGCCGGGGGGTGGGTCCAGACTCGGGCCGGGGGGTGGGAGCGGTCACGAGTGGAGGGTAGTTCTGCGAGGTGGCGAGGTCCCACCCGAGCGGAGCGTGTTCAGCGGGGCGGGACGACGGCTTCGGAGTTGTCGAGACCGACGAACACCCGCTCGCGATAAAAGCGCAACTCGGCGATGCTCTCGTGGACGTCTCCCAGAGCGCGATGGTTGCCGGCCTTGTAGGGACGCTTGGTGTCGGCGCCCGGATACCACCGCTTCACCAGTTCCTTGATGGTGCTCACGTCGACGCTTCGATAATGCAGGTGGTTCTCGATGTCGGGTAGGTAGCGAGCGAGGAACCGCCGATCGGTTCCGATGGAGTTGCCACACAACGGAACGGTGCGGGCCTCGGGCACGTGGGTCTTGATGAACTCCAGCGTTCGTCGGCCGGCTTCCTCGAGGGAGGTGGTGGAGGCCCGAATGGCGTCGAGCAGACCCGAGGTGGTGTGCATGTCGACCACGAAGGGATCCATGTGGGCCAGTACCTCGTCGGGGTGATGGATCACGATGTCGGGCCCCTCGGCGACCACGTTGAGTTGGTCGTCGGTGACGATGGTGGCGATCTCGACGATGACGTTGGTGTCGGGATCGAGTCCCGTCATCTCCAGATCCATCCACACGAGCACGTTTCAGACCCTACGCCATTGGTGTGGCATCCCGGGTTCTCACCGATCGAATCCCGGTGCGACGATGATCTAGGGTCGCGGCATGTCCGACGTCGGATCGCACTCCCACCAGTCGTCGACCAACGTGGTCGTGCCGGTGGTGCGTCTCGATCCGGATCTGGAGTTGCCGACCTACGCGCATGCCGGTGATGCCGGTCTCGATCTGTCGGCCCGACACGACGCCATCGTCCCGGCCGCCGGCGGGCGCGTGTTGGTGCCCACCGGTGTCGCGTTGGCGTTGCCGCGTGGCTACGCCGGTTTCGTCCTGCCACGCAGCGGTCTGGCCCTGAAGCACGGAATCTCGGTGGTCAACAGTCCGGGCCTCATCGACTGTGCCTACCGCGGCGAGATCAAGGTGGTTCTACTCAACACCGATCCCACGCACGACTACCACGTGCGGCGGGGGGATCGCATCGCGCAACTGGTGGTGCAAGCGGTGATGGAGGTGCGTTGGCGCGAGGTGGACTCGCTCGAGGGCGACGATCGCGGTGGAGGTTTCGGCCACTCCGGACGTTGAACGCGCGGCTCAGGCCGCGGCGCGCATGGAGGCGACCTCGGCGACGATCAGTTCGCGCACCCGCTCGCGCAGTTCGGGAATGTCGGCCTCGGTCAGACCGACGGTCTCGATGGGTTCCAATACCCGCACCTCGGCCCGGGAGTCCCCGAGCCGCCAGTCGTGCTTACGCAGAGCCGAGCGCGTTCCGTGAACCACCAACGGGAGGATCGGGGTCCCGGTCTCGATCGCCAGGCGGAACGCGCCGTCCTTGAACGCGCGCATCTCACCGTCGGCGCTTCGGGTCCCCTCGGGGAAGATCATCACCGACATCTTTCGATCGAGCCACACCTTGCACAGATCGAGAGCGGCCGATCCGCTGGAACGATCTCCGCGCACCAGGGGGATGTCACCCGACATCTTCATCATCCAGCCGACCAAGGGGATGTTGAAGATGGATTTCTTGCTGAGCCACTTCATCTCGATCTTGAGATGGCTGATGAGCAACATGTCGACGAAACTCTCGTGATTGGAGACCATCACGTACGGATGACGCTTGTCGGCGGGGAGGTGTCCGCTGGTGCGGAACCTCCACATGGGCGTGAGCACCTGATGGACCACGCACAGACGCCGAAACACGTAACCCGTGGCGTACCGACCCTTGTCGAAGGGCAAGGTGACCAGACGTACCGCGGCGACCAACGGGGTCCAGAGGATCACGATGACACCGAGAGCGAACCAACTCCAGATGCTCAGCAGACTGCGGCGCATCATCCATGTTCGCACAGCGGGAGTCGCCGACGACGTTCATCGCCGAACGACCTCGTGCGATCGTGACGTAGAGTTCGCGACACGAGGTTCCGACTCGAGGAGGCGTCATGTCGAATGTCAATGGATTCCCGGAATCGCATCGGGTTCCGGAGTTGTTCGCGGCGGCGTCGGCGGTTCAGAAGAACGCCTACGCGCCGTATTCGCATTTCCCGGTGGGAGCCGCGATCCTCACCCCCTCGGGCCGTATCCACGCCGGTTGCAACGTGGAAAACGCCGCCTACCCCGTGGGAAGTTGCGCCGAAGCGGGCGCCATCGCGGCCATGGTGGCGGCCGGCGAGACCGAGATCGCGGTTCTGCTCACCATCTGCGACAGCGTCGAAGTGGGAACGTGTTGCGGCGGTTGTCGTCAACGCGTTCGCGAGTTCGCCCCCCTCGACACGCCGATCTACGCCTGCGGACCCGACGGCGTGAGAGCGGTCTTCACGATGGAGGGTCTGCTTCCCACCTCCTTCGGACCCGACAACCTGAGCGGTTTCGTCTCGTGAACCCCGCCGCGGCCCGACGGATCCTCGGGCTGATCGACCTCACGAATCTCTCCGACGGGTGTTCCGACCTGGACGTGGTGTCGTTGTGCGCCCGCGCGCGGGGTCCGCACGGATCGGTGGCCGCCGTGTGCGTGTGGCCGCGGTTCGTGGCCCGCGCCGTGAGCGAGTTGGACGGCTCGGGTGTGCGGGTGGCCACGGTCGTGAACTTCCCCGGGGGAGACGACGGAGTCGACACCGTCCTCGAATCCGTGGACCGCTGCGTCGCCGATGGTGCCGACGAGATCGATCTCGTGATTCCGTACCGGGAGTTCCGCGACTCGCGTGACGGAGAGGGCGATCGCGCGGTCGTCCATCTGGTGGCCAAGGTGAAAGAGGCCCTGCCCGCGACGGTCGCGTTGAAGGCGATCCTGGAGACCGGCGAGCTCGGGGACCGCGGCGCGATCGAGCGGGCGGCGCGTCTCGCGGTGGCGGCGGGTGCCGACTTCATCAAGACCTCCACCGGCAAGACCGCGGTGTCGGCCACGCCCGAGGCGGTGGAGACGATGCTGACGGTGTTGCGCGAGTCCCCACGGATCGACCGCCGGGTGGGCATCAAGCCCTCGGGTGGCATTCGCTCGGTGGACGACGCCGCGCGCTACCTCGCCCTCGCCGACCGCATCATTGGCCCAGAATGGGCCACCGTGGAGACGTTTCGTTTCGGGGCCAGCGGATTGCTCGACGACGTGGAAGCCTCGATCGCCCGCGGTTGAACCCGTGCGAACCTAGCCTTGCGACATGGCCCTCGATTCCGCCTCGCTCCTCACCAGTCGGTTGCGAGGTTTCGGATCGACGATCTTCGCCGAGATGACCGCATTGGCCACGGAGAAGGGTGCCATCAATCTCGGACAGGGTTTTCCCGACTACGACGGACCGCCCGCGGTGTTGGCCGCGGCCGTCGAGGCCATCCGCAACGGACAGAACCAGTACCCACCGGGTCCGGGAGTCGTCGATCTGCGACTGGCGATCGCCGAGCACCAACTGCGCTTCCACGGGTTGCGGTACGAGCCCGACGGCGAGGTTCTCGTGACGGCCGGTGCCACCGAGGCTCTCGCCGGCGCCTTGCTTGGCATCCTCGAGACCGGTGACGAGGTGGTGTTGCTCGAACCGATGTACGACAGCTACCAGGCCTGCATCGCGCTCGCCGGAGCCGTCACGCGTCCCGTCATCCTGCGCCCTCCGTCGTATCGACTCGACGTCGACGCCCTGCGCGCGTCGGTGACCCCGCGCACGCGGATGATCCTGCTCAACACCCCGCACAATCCCACCGGTGCCGTGCTCGAACTCGACGAGTTGCGCGCCGTCGCCGAACTGGCGATCGAACACGATCTGATCGTCGTGTCCGACGAGGTGTACGAGCATCTGGTGTACGACGGCGCCCGACACGTCTCGATCGCCTCCCTGCCGGGGATGTGGGAGCGGACCCTCGTGATCAGCAGTGGTGGGAAGACCTTCAACACCACCGGGTGGAAGGTCGGTTGGGTCTGCGGACCCGCGTCACTGGTGGCGGCGGCACGGGCGGCCAAACAGTTCCTCACCTACGTGTCGTCGGGTCCCTTCCAACCCGCCATCGCCGTCGGTCTGCGATTGCCCGACGGATACTTCGTCGAACTGGCCGCCGATCTGCAGCGCAAACGTGATCGCCTGTCGCGCGGACTCGAGGCCGCCGGCTTCGAGACTTTCACCCCACGGGGCACCTACTTCGTCACCGTCGACATCCGGGGTCTGCGCTCCGATGGTGACGGCTACGCGTTCTGCCGCGAACTACCCGATCGGTGCGGGGTGGTGGGTATTCCGAACGTCGTCTTCTACGATCGCGCCCATGAGGCCGAGGGTCGACATCTCGTGAGGTTCGCCTTCTGCAAACGCGACGAGGTCATCGACGAGGCGGTCGAGCGACTCATGGGGGCGGCGTCGTGAGGTTCGCCGCCATCCAGCACGACATCGTGTGGTGCGATCGCGAGGCCAACTTCGCCCGACTCGAACCACGCATCGCCGAGGCGGCGGCGAAGGGAGCCGGCTTCGTGCTTCTCACGGAAACCTTCTCCACCGGCTTCGCGGTCGAGGACGAACGTTTCGCCGAACCTCACGATGGTCCCTCGTCGCGATTTCTCCGCGACATGGCGTCGAGGTACTCGGTGGTGGTGGCCGGATCGTGTCCGGAACTGACCGAGCGAGCGGGCGAGGACCCCCGACCGGCCAACACGCTGGTGGTGGCGCGCCCCGACGGGCGTGTCGACCGCTATCGCAAGATCCATCCGTTCACCTACGGAGGCGAGGACCGGCACGTGCGTCCGGGAAGCGATCTCGTGACCATCGAGGTCGACGGCCTCCGCGTGAGTCTCTTCGTGTGTTACGACCTGCGTTTCGCCGACGAGTTCTGGAGTCTCGCCCTCGACACCGACGTCTACCTGGTCCCGGCGAACTGGCCGGTGTCGCGGCGCGAGCATTGGATGGCCCTGTTGCGGGCCCGGGCCATCGAGAATCAGGCCTACGTCGTCGGATGCAATCGCGTCGGCGAGGGCGGCTCGTTGTCGTATTCGGGCGACAGCAAGATCTTCGGTCCCAACGGTGATCTTCTCGCCGATGGCACCGACGCCGGTGAGACGATCCTGATCGCCGAGGTGTCGGCGACCGAAGTGACGTCGGTTCGGGAGCGTTTCCGTTTCCTGCAGGATCGCCGGTGACCCGGGTTCCCCGGCGCGGGATCCCGGCTAGCGCAGACGCTTCATCATCAGGCTGACGATCTTGCCGGGTCGCGTCTCGAGGCGATCGACCTCGACGAAACCCTCGCGCGCGTGGAACCGCATCGAACCCTCGTTGGGTGGTTGCACGTTCACCTCCAGGGCGAACCACGGTGCGGACGCGCGGCGTTCGACCTCGCGATAAAGCATCGGCCCGATGCCCCGACCCTGAAAATCGGCGGTGATCGCCACCCGATCGAGGTACACGAAGTCCGGGTGTCGATCGCAGAAGTAGAGGTAGTTGGGACTGTCGTACGCGACCCCGGGGGGCATCACCATGCAGAAGCCGCTCACGCGCGAGTCGACCTCGGCGACGAGATTCATCGAACAGACGTCGAAGATCGCTCGCAGATCCTCGAACGTCTCTCGTCCGACCGCGGGCACGTTCTCCTCGTTGATCGCGAACACCGCGGGAAGATCGTCGACGATCATGTCGCGCACGATGATGTCCGACGTTGTCACGTCACCGAATCTACCCATGATCGACGCGCGACTCCGAAGTAACGTGGTCGGGTGACCGAGAACGATCGACCCGTCATCCGCGCCCGAGCGCTCACCAAGAAATTCGGGGAGTTCGAAGCGGTCCGCGGTATCGACATCGACGTCCGCCACGGCGAATCGTTCGGCTTCCTCGGTCCCAACGGCGCCGGGAAGTCGAGCACCATGCGCATGATCGCCGGGGTGTCACCGGTGACGTCCGGAACCCTCGAGATCTTCGGTCTCGACCCCGCCACCCATGGCAGCGAGATCCGCGATCGGTTGGGTGTCGTGCCGCAGGCCGACAACCTCGACGGTGAACTCACGTTGCTGGACAACCTCATCGTGTACGGCCGTTACTTCGACATTCCGCGCGCCGAATGCGTGACCCGCGCCAAGGAGCTCCTCGAGTTCGTCCAACTCTCCGACCGGTCGTCGGGGCGCGTCGATTCGTTGAGCGGGGGAATGAAGCGACGTTTGACCATCGCCCGGGGACTCATGAACCGTCCCGAGATGTTCCTGCTCGACGAACCCACCACCGGGCTCGATCCCCAGGCTCGCCACATCCTGTGGGATCGGCTGTACAGGTTGAAGCAACAAGGTGTCACCCTGGTTCTCACGACGCATTACATGGACGAAGCCGAGCAGTTGTGCGATCGGCTGGTCGTCATGGACGCCGGCCGGATCGTCGCGGAAGGTTCGCCGCGCGACCTCATCACCCGCTACTCCACCCGCGAGGTGCTCGAACTCCGCTTCGGTGCGGGGCGCAACGCCGAACAGGAGGGAGCACTCACGGGCATCGGCGAGCGTCTCGAGGTGCTTGCCGATCGCGTGTTGGTCTACGCCGACGACGGTGAGGCCGCCCTCCACGAAGTGCATGGTCGGGGCCTGGCACCGGAGAGTTCGCTGGTGCGCCGTAGTTCTCTGGAGGACGTCTTCTTGCGACTCACCGGCCGCTCGTTGGAGGAATGACGTGGCGACGCCGGCATCGGTGCGGGTGCTCGAGATGCAGTTGCTACTCCTGAAGCGCATCTGGAAGACCAACCTCACCCTCAGTTTCCTCCAGCCACTGCTGTTCTTCCTCGGCATGGGTATCGGCGTCGGTTCGCTCGTCGACGGACGGGCGTCCTCCGCGGCCGCCCTGGGCGACGTCTCCTACGCGGCCTTCCTCGGACCGGGCCTGCTCGCCACCACCGCGATGCTCACCGCCGCCGGCGAGTCCCTCTGGCCCGTTCTCGGAGGCTTCAAATGGGACGGCTCGTACGAGGCGATGGCCGCGACCCGACTGACCGCGGCGCAGGTGGTGCGCGGTCAGTTCCTGTGGCTCGGTGTGCGCATGGGGATCGCCGTCGGCGGTGTGGCGGTCGTTCTGGCCGTCCACCCCGACACGCGTTCGTGGGGGATCGTTCCCGCGGTGCCCGCCGCGATGTTCTGTGGTCTGGTGTTCACGGCGTGGATCACGGCGTGGGCCGCGAGCCGCGAGTACGACACGTCGTTCTCCAACGTGCAGCGTCTCGTGATCACCCCGCTGTTCCTCTTCGGGGGCGCCTTCTATCCGGTCGATTCGCTGCCCGAGTTGTTGCGTCCCGTCGCCTGGGTGACCCCGCTCTGGCACGGGGTCGAGTTGTGTCGCGGATTCACCCGATACTCGCTGGGACTCGGCGACCTGCTGGTCCACGTGGCGGTGTTGACGGCGTGGTTGGTTCCGGGCTGGATCCTGTGCGACCGCCTCTTCGCCCGGAGGCTCTACCGATGAGCCGTGACACGCTCCTGTGGCGCGTGGCGCCCCCCATCCTGCGGTCGGCGCGTCGTCCGCAACGCGTCGTCGAGCGCAACGCGATGGTGTACCGACGCACACCGATGGTGTTGATCTCGGGATTCTTCGAGCCGCTCTTCTATCTGCTGTCCATCCGTATCGGCTTCGGCGCGCTGATCGGTGACGTCGACTTCGCCGGACGGGCGATCGACTACGCCGAGTTCGTCGCGCCGGCTCTCATGGCCAGTTCGGCCATGAACGGTGCCGTGTACGACAGCACGATGAACATCTACTTCAAGATCCGTTACGCCAAGACCTACGACGCCATGCTGGCCACTCCGCTCGGCGCCGCCGACGTGGCGGTGGGCGAGATCGCCTGGGCCATGCTTCGCGGGTTCATCTATTCGGTGTCGTTCCTGGTGTGTCTCGTGGTTCTGGGGATGGCGGGCTCGTGGTGGATACTCGCCGCCTTGCCGGCCTGCCTTCTGATCGGAGTGGCTTTCGCCTCCGTGGGTATGGCCCTGACCACGTACATGCGCTCGTGGGCCGATTTCGACTGGGTGCCCGCGATCACCCTTCCGATGTTCCTCTTCTCGGCCACCTTCTATCCACTGTCCTCCTACGGGGGATTGGGATGGATCGTGCAGCTCAGCCCGCTCTATCACGGCGTGGCGCTCGTGCGCGGAGCCAGCCTGGGTGTGGCCTCGTGGGGGATGCTCGGTCACGTCGCGGTGTTGGCGCTCATGGCCGTGGCGGGTCTGTCGGTGGCGGCCCGACGTATCGAGACCCTGTTGTTGAAGTAGCGACACCGATTCGGCCCGGTCCGAAATGCCGGCCACGCGGACCGGTGCGTATCCTTCCCCCATGCTGTTCGCCAAGAAGAACACCGAGATGGTCTCGCCCGAGAACGCGTTGCCGGGCCGCACCGATCAGACGATGCCGGTTCCCGAGAAGCACCACGTGCTGGGTACGCCGTTGAGGGGACCGTGGCCCGAGGGCACCGAGGTCGCCGTCTTCGGCATGGGGTGTTTCTGGGGCGCCGAGCGTCTGTTCTGGCAAATGCCCGGAGTGCATTCCACGGCGGTTGGCTACGCCGGCGGGTACACGCCGAACTGCACCTACGAGGAGAACTGCACCGGTCTCACCGGTCACGCCGAGGTCTTCTTCGTCGTGTTCGATCCGTCGGTCGTGGGTTACGGCGATCTGCTGCGGGTGTTCTGGGAGAACCACGACCCGACCCAGGGCATGCGACAGGGCAACGACATCGGTTCGCAGTACCGCAGCGCGATCTACACCACCTCCGCGACCCAGATGTCCGAGGCCCTCGCGTCGCGTGATCTCTTCCGGGAGCGTCTGCGCGGTGCGGGCTACGGCGCCATCACCACCGAGATCGCCGAGATGGGCGAGTGGTACTACGCCGAGCCCTACCACCAGCAGTACCTGGCCAAGAACCCCAACGGATACTGCGGTATCGGAGGCACGGGCGTGTCGTGCCCCATCGGCACCGGGGCCTGAGGTCCGCGCTTCTCAGCGGTTCGCGAGCCAGGTCTTCAACGCGGCGTCGAGTTCGTCGAGCGAGCGCACGAGAACGTCCATAGAGCACTGCATCATCAGGTTGACCACTTCGTCGGGCGCCGGGAAACGCGCGCGCCAGTCCGTGTGCAAGCCGATGCTGTGCTTCCCGAGTGCATAGGCGTAGCCCAGTTCCCAGGCGGTGCCGTCGTCGGTGGTGATCCCGTTGAGGTTGGCCACCACCACGTCGCAGCGATCGATGCCGTTCTTGTCGTTGAGGAAGATCTCGCGCACGTTCTCGTGCGTCTTGGGAGGGTTGTCGCGATGGGGGAGGAAGGTCTCGAAGCCGTTGTCGGCCACGAGACGCTCGACCTTCTCGATGAACCAACGTTCACCCTCGTCGAAGAGCGGTCCGGCGACGTACGCGCGGGGTTTCTCGGTCATGTCAACGTCTCCCATCCGTGTTCGCGAATCGCCTCGCCGTCGGCGTCGAGGGCCCGGCCCTCGTGTCGCAACTCACCGGGAGTGGCCGACAGACGGGCGATGAGATTCTGCATCGGCGTCCGGCCGACGGTCGTGATGGCCTCACGGGCCAGGAAATGCGGGTCGCGGGCGATGTCGGCCATGTCGAGCACCGGACCACTGGCGGCCTCCGCGCGTTCGAACTCGGCGATCACCTCGTCGCGCGAGCGCACGGAGCAGTAGTCCCGCATGAGCGCCTCGATCTCGTCGCGATGACGAGTGCGACCGTCGAAGGACTCGAACCGCGGATCGTCGCCCACCCCGAGGATTCCCATCACCCGTCGTGCCACCGAGTCCGACGAGGCCGACACCCCGACCCACGTTCCGTCGGCGCAGCGGTAGGTTCCGCGCGGCACCGTGTACGGGAGCCCCGAGCCGAGACGTGGCTGCAGTTCGCCGGTGAGGGCGTGGAGCGAGGCCACCGGGCCCATCACGTGGAACACGCTCTCGAGAAGGTTGGCGTCGACCACCTGACCGACACCGGAGTGCAACGCGACCATGGTCGCGAAAGCGCCGACGAGTCCGGTGAGCTCGTCGGTGAGCGCGATGGCGGGCAGCATCGGCTGGCCGTCGGCCTCTCCGTTGACCGCGGCGAAACCCGACATCGACTCGGCGATGGAGGCGAAGCCGGGTCGTTGCGCGTAGGGACCGGTCTGGCCGAATCCGCTCACGCGCGTGATGACGAGAGAGGGATTGGCGGCGAGCAGTCGGTCGGGCCCGAGCCCGAGCCGCTCGAGCGCACCGGGACGGAAGTTCTCCACCAACACGTGGGCGTCCTTCACCAATCGCGTGAAGACATCGCGATCGGCATCGTGCTTCAGGTCGAGGGCGATCGTGCGTTTGTTGCGGTTCGCCAGCTTCCACCACAGACCCACGCCATCGCGAGGGTCCTTCCACGCCATGTTGCGCAGACTGTCACCGGTGTCGGGGCGTTCGACCTTGATGACCTCGGCGCCGAAGTCCGCGAGATAGCGCGCGCAATTGGGTCCGGCGATGACGGTCGAGATGTCGAGCACCCGCAGACCGTGGAGGGGAGTGGTCATCGGACGCGTTCCGGAAAGACGAAACAGCGGTCGGACAGGGAGCCCAGCGCGTAGGACTCGTAGTCGATCCCGAAGTCCTCGTAGAGATGGCGACAACGTTCGCTCCAGTCGAGCGCCTCGGGGTCCGAGATGCGGTGCACCACCTGCATGATGCCGCCCTCGTACACGCGGTACTCGGCCCAGGTGCCGGGGAAGTCCTTGACGCAACCGATCTCGACGGTGGGCGCACCACATGTCATGCGACGCACGCGATGACGATGCGTGTGACCGGCCGTGTATCCGACGATGTTGTGGCGCCGGGCCACGACCTCGTTCAGCGCGTCGCTGGCGTCGGGATTGATGCCGAAGTATCCCTCGCTGCGGTGGCCGTCCCCGGAGGCGTCCGGGGTCCATTGTTGATGGTGACCCATCACGAGCACGGGCAACGACGTGGATGCCGCCATCTGATCGAGCCATTCCAACTGGTACCGACCCAGATCACCGGTGGTCTCGGTGGGAATGGCGGTGTCCATCAGGGCGATGGCGACGCCCGGCAGTTCGATCCACAGGTCGTGGTCGTAGAGATGTTGACCGAGATACGAATCGTGGTTCCCGCGCACGACGTGGAGCCGCTCGCCGAACGCGGTCCGGTAGCACTCCTCGAAGGCGGCGAACTCGGGATCGGTGCCCGTGCAGGTGAGGTCGCCCTTCACCAGTACGGCGTGCGGTGCGATCGCCCTGATCTCGTTCATGGCGGCGTGGTTCATGACCTCCGGGTAGGGACGTTCACCGGGCGCGCGACGCTGGATCGGACCTCGCGGGTCGTCGCCGATGCGACCGCATTCCTCCTCGCCGAAGTGCACGTCGTTCACGGTGGCGAAGCGGCAGAGCAACTCTCCCGCGGGTCGATCGAGCGTGCGCACGGCGAGACCGTGGAACTCGAGATCGCTGGCCGGATCGAGACCCTCGTAGCGGTGCACCGTGGCCCCGTCGTGCATGACGACCAGATCGTCGGTCACGGTGGTGATGTCCATCGTCAGGAAACTACCCGTTCCTCGTTGCTACCTTGATTCCGTGAGCGATCGGACCGAGCGACTGCTGACCTGGGCCGTTCTGGCGGCGGCGTTGGCCTCGGTACCCGCCACCTACTGGCACTCCTCGAAGGGTTCCATGCACGACGTCGGGTTGATCATCGGCTGGATGATCTGGCTCGTGTTCGCCACCGAGGTGGTGGTCATGCTCAGGATCAGCGACGATCCGCGAGCGTGGATGCGGGGTCACCAGTTCGAGTTGTTCGTCACCATCACCTCGTTCCCGATCCTGTTGGATCTCCCGGGAGTCCGTGATCTCATCGGCGTGTTCCCGCTCCTCGGATCGGTGAAGCTGCTGAAGGCCCTCAAGATCCTGAAGTTGGCCAAGGTGTTCAAGTTGTTGCACGCCTCGTCACTGTCGGGGTGGCTCGTGCGGATCGCGAGCGTGGCCGCCGGTCTGGTGGTGCTCGGTCTGGTCGGATCGATCGTGTCGAGCAGGAAGGTCAAATCGCCCGGTGAAGGGGTCGACTACCTCGCCGACGAGGTGTCCGACGTGGTGGGTGCGGGTTCGACGATCGTCGTGCTGGTGATCGTGGCCGGTTTGTTCGGGTTGGTGGAGTGGTGGGCGTGGCGTCAGCGAGCCCGAGCCGTCACCACGGACGCGAACGTCGCGCGATCTGCGGACGCGCCCACCAACGACCGCTGAAGCGCCACGCGTTCTCGCGGGCCGACACCGGATCCGCACCGATGACGGGACGCGGCCAGAGGGCCTCGATGGCGGCCGCGATGGCCACCGCCTCCTCGTCGTTCGGAGTGGGCGTGATGCTCGAACTCATAGCGGCATGTTGCCGTGCTTGCGGCGGGGCAGTTCCTCGCGCTTGGTGCGCAACATCCGGAATCCGTCGACCACCTTCTTGCGGGTCTCGGCGGGATCGATGACGTCGTCGATGTAGCCGCGCTCGGCCGCCGCGTACGGGTTGGCGTACTTCTCGGTGTACTCGGCGATGAGTTCCGCGCGTCGCGCCACGGGATCGGCGGCCTGTTGCAACTCGCGGCGGTACACGATCTCCACGGCACCGTTGGGTCCCATGACCGCCAGCTCGGCGGTGGGCCACGCGTAGGCGAGGTCCGATCCGATCGACTTGGAGTCCATCACCACGTACGCACCGCCGTAGGCCTTGCGGGTGATGATCTGGATGCGCGGGACCGTCGCCTCGCAGTACGCGTAGAGCAGTTTGGCGCCGTGACGGATGATGCCTCCGTACTCCTGGTCGACGCCGGGAAGGAAGCCGGGAACGTCGACGAAGGTGAGCAACGGGATGTTGAACGCGTCGCAGGTGCGCACGAAACGCGCGGCCTTCTCGGCACTCTCGATGTCGAGCACGCCGGCGAGGATCATCGGCTGGTTGCCCACCACTCCGACGGCGTGACCGTCGACGCGGGCGAAGCCACAGGTGATGCTCTTGGCCCAGTGCGGAAAGTACTCGAAGTACTCGCCGTCGTCGACCACCGAGGCGATGACCTTCTTCATGTCGTACGGCTGGTTGGGCGACGGGGGCAGGATGTCGCGGAGTTCCGGACATTCGCGCTCGGGATCGTCGCCGCCGTTCAGGACCGGCGCCTCCTCCATGTTGTTCTGCGGCATGAAGGACAACAGGAAACGCACGTCGTCGAGACACGACTTCTCGTCGGCCGACACGAAGGTGGCGACACCGCTCTTGCTGGCGTGGCTCATGGCGCCGCCCAGTTCCTCGAGGGTGACCTCCTCGCCGGTGACGGTCTTGACCACGTCGGGACCGGTGATGAACATGTGGCTGCTCTCGCGAACCATGAAGATGAAGTCGGTCATGGCCGGCGAGTACACGGCGCCACCGGCACAGGGGCCGAGGATGACCGAGATCTGCGGGATGACGCCGCTCGACTGCACGTTGCGATAGAAGATGCCGCCGTAACTGGCCAGCGACACCACGCCCTCCTGGATGCGCGCACCGGCGCCGTCGTTGAGGCCGATGACCGGCGCACCCACCTTGAGGGCCAGGTCCATCAACTTGTGGATCTTCTCGGCGAACACCTCGCCGAGTGCTCCGCCGAACACCGTGAAGTCCTGGGAGAAGACGAACACCTTGCGCCCGTCGACGGTTCCCCATCCGGTGATGACACCGTCGGTGTACGGGTGCTCCTCCAGCCCCGCGGCGTGGGCCCGGTGCCGGGCCAGCATGTCGAGCTCCTGGAACGAACCCGGATCGAGCAGGTACTCGAGACGCTCGCGCGCGAGCATCTTGCCCTTCTCGTGTTGACGCTCGATGGCCCGGGGGGATCCGGCGAGGAGCGCCTGCTCCTTGCGCGAGCGAAGATCGTCGAGTTTGTCCTGCATGGGGTTGCCGCTGGTCACGGGGGAAACGCTACTCGCCGCATGCCGAGGGGGACTCAGTTGGCACGGCCGAAAAGGGTGTGGGGAACCACCCCAACGCCTCGGTCAGGGGGCGACGCTGGCCGTCACCGGCTGAATACCGGCCGGCACCGTGGTGGAGCCCAGCGGCACGACCACCGTTCCGCCCGTTTGAACCGGCAACGTCGTGCTTCCCGGCGCGACGGTGGTGTCGACGGCCTCACCGGATCCGCTCATCACCGAGACCGTGTAGGTGACCGAGGGCAACGGGCCCTCGGGGCCGTTGGCGGTGACGATCACGGTCCACAATCCCGGGGCACCGAACGGCACGCCCTCCTTCATCGGCAGGCGCGCGGCGCCGACGCCGTCGAGGGGCACGTTCAAGGTGACGCTGGCCGTGGTGTTGGTGGGCGGGTTGAACTGCACCGTGAGGTCGGTGAGGCCGGACTCGGGCGAGAACACGTCGATACGAACGGCGTTGGCGCCGACGACCGCGGGTGTCACCTTCACCTGGACGTCGAAGGCGCCACCGGACCGCTCGCCCACGAAGGCGTAGTTCGTCTTGTCGGTGCCCGGCGGATCGACGTTGGGCGGAAGCGTGGCCACGGCCCACGAGGTGACGATCAGGACGAAGACACCGAAGCCGGCCTCGGCCAACACCGCGCGACGAAGTTTGCCGGCCGTGCGTCCGTTGATCTCGCGTCGCTTGGCGACGTTGCGCGCGATGTATTGGCGCAGCGCCACACCGAGGTAGACCATGGCGGCCACGCCGACGGCCTTGAACACGATCAGGCGTCCGTGACGACTGGTGAGCACCGATCCGCCGTCGAGGCTGTAGAGCGAGATCAATCCCGAGATCACCGCGACCATGACGAACACGCGGATCCAACGGGCGTACCCGCGCACGGCCTGGGCCACGTCTTCGTCGCCAGGTCCGACCAGAACCGTCTGGCCCAACACCAGCAAACCACCGAACCACAGGCCGATCGACAACGTGTGGACGATTCCCGACACCACTCCGAGCAGTGAGAACTCGTCGATGGTGCGTGTGAAGGCGAACGTGGCCATGGCGACGGCCGGCAGACCGACCGCCAGGGGCTGCGACTGCGGATCGAGCAGGCGGTCGGGGCGGGCCACGATGATGAACGCACCGGCGACGAACACCACGCGCGCGAACGCCGAGATGCCGCTGGCGTTGTCGAACAGATCACCCCACCCGAACGGACTGATGGCCGCCGTGACGCTCTTGCCGCTCATCAGCGACGTGCGCAACACCGCCACGAAGTAGTTGCTGACGAGGGCGACGACCCACACCGTGCGCAGATAGCGGCGCACGTTGATGTAGTCGACTCCCTCGGGCCAGGCCATCACCATGAAGGCGGCCGCACCGAACAACGCGGCCAACGAGGCGTAGGCCACCACCCGGGCCAGACCGAGCGGTCCGCTGACGGGCGGCGGGTCGACGGCCAACATGCCGCCGTCGGTGTCGTCCCCGCCGACGTCGCCGGGATCGGCGGTGTCGGGATTCAGGATCTCGAACGAGAACCCGCCGGTGGCGACCTTTCCGTCGGCTTGGGGCACGGAGTAGGTGACGTTGCAGACGCCCACCGGCAGTGCGGCGGTGAGGGGCGCGATGAGGGAGATGCCGTCGGCTCCGACCGAGACCGTGCCCAGGGGCGCCGGACTGCCCTCGCAGACCGCGGTGAGCACCGCGTTGTTCGGTACCGCGGCGCTGAAGGTGGCGGTGATCTGGGTGGGCGAGGTGATGAGTTTCTCGCCGTCGGCCGGACTGGAGGTGACGAGCGTGGTCTCGGCGGCGGCCGGGGCCGCCGACATCAGCAACGCCGAACCGAGACCCAGGGTCAGCGCGACCAGACGGCGCCACACCCGACGGCGGGTCGGTGCGTTGCCACCAGCGATTCGACGGTCGGTTGCGTTCGGCATGATCGTGCTCCACGGTAGTTTCCCGACCCGCCGGAACGGGGGCAAGCGGGGCTCGCACCCCACCACTACAGTCGGGGTCGATGGCCGCTCAATCCCTCTACCGTCGCTACCGGCCGCAGCGCTTCGGCGAGTTGAAGGGCCAGGAGCACATCGTTCGGGCCCTCAAGAACTCCATCGTGAACTCCCGCGAGGGGCACGCCTACCTGTTCTCGGGCCCGCGAGGCACGGGTAAGACCACCACGGCGCGGATTCTGGCCAAGGTTCTCAACTGTGACGCCCCGGTCGACGGGGAGCCCTGTTGCGCGTGTCCGTCGTGTCTGGCGGTGCAGAACGGCAACAGCTTCGACGTGATCGAACTGGACGCGGCCACGAACCGACTTCTGGCGAACATCCAAAGACTGATTGAGTCGGCGCATGTTGCATCGCCGGGCCGACACAAGGTGTTCATTCTCGACGAGGTGCATGCACTCGACCGACACGCGGTTCCGGCTTTGTTGAAGACTCTTGAAGAACCACCAGCAGGAGTGGTTTTCGTTTTGGCGACGACTGAGGCAGACGCCGTGTTGCCGACGATTCGCAGCCGGACTCAACATTTGATCTTTCATTTGTTGTCCGAGCCAGAACTCGAGGAGCACGTGCGCTGGGTCGTGGCCGATGCCGGTCTCGACGTGTCCGACGAGACGATCGAAGCGGTGGTACGACAGGGCGGGGGTTCGGTGCGCGACACGTTGTCGGCACTCGAACTGGCGGTGGCGGTGGGTGGTATCGCCGAGCAGGCCACCCCGGTCGACGAATTCGTCGAGGCCCTCGTGGCTTTCGACGCCGGGCGACTGTTGGCCGCCGTGGCCCAGTCGGTGGCCATGGGCCGCGAGCCCCGTTCGATCGTCGACGACCTGGTGTCACATCTTCGCGACTGCTTCCTCTCGCAGATGGCCCCCGAACTGGTGCAGTTGTCCGAGCGTCGCGCCGCCGCGGTGAGCGATCAGGCGCAACGCCTGGGCACGCCCCGAGTGGTGAAGATCATCGAGACGTTGGGTCAGACGATCAACGACATGAAGGGTGCTCCCGACCCGCGGGTGGTGCTCGAGGTGTCGTTGGTGAAACTGGTGCACCGCGAGTTGCAGATGGGCGTCGAGGCGTTGATGGCCCGCATCGAACGACTCGAACGCGAGCTCGAGAACCGTCCCGTCATTGCCCCGGCCCCGGTGAATCCCTCCACCGGTCGAGCGGTGTTGGGAGGTCGCGTGAAGGATCCGAGCGCCCCGACGCCGCGCACCGCACCGGCACCGTCCGCACCCGACGCGCCGTCACCCGCCACGTCGGCGAGCGCGGCCCCCGAAGGTCCGACGTCCGCCCCCGAACCCGCACGCGGGGCGAACGCCTCGTTGAGCGTGGCCGACGTGGTGGCCAACTGGTCGACCGCGGTCATCAACGAGATGAAGGGCATGCGACGCGCGGTGGCCCAGATGGCCAAGCCCGCGCACCGCGACGGAACCATCGTGTTGGTCGTCGACAACGAGCACGCGGCCAAGCGGGTGAAGGAGTACCTCGCCGACATCACCGCGGTCGTCCATCGTGCCGGAGCCGGCGCCTGCCCGGTGGTCATCGAGACCCGCCCCGACGATTCCAAGCCGCTTCCCAAGCCGACCAATCCCGTGGCCGACGACGAGATCCTCGACCCCGAGGAGATCGAGAGTCTTCCCACGGTCAGCGAGAAGGACGTCACGGATTCGCTCGCCGATCTCTTTCCGGGTTCGGTCATCGAGACCGTCGAGGAATAGTCGGGGATCGATCGCATCGTGGCCGGCACCTACACGCTTCCCGTTCAGACGCTGATCGACCAGCTCGGTCGTCTGCCGGGCGTGGGCCCCAAGTCCGCCCAACGCATCGCGTTCCACCTGTTGAAACTGCCCGCCGAGGACGTGCGCCGTCTGGCCGAGGCCATCAACGACGCGAAAGCGCGGGTGCAGTTCTGTTCACGGTGCTTCAACTTCGCCGAGGGCGAGCTGTGCCCCATCTGTGCGGATCCGAAGCGCGACGGCACGCAGATCTGCGTGGTGGAGGAGAGTCGCGACATCATCGCCCTCGAACGCACCGGTGAGTTCCGTGGTCGGTACCACGTGTTGCTCGGTGTGATGAATCCCATCGAGGGTGTCGGTCCGGACCAGTTGAAGATGCGCGAGTTGGTGATGCGGATCGGCAAGGAGGAGATCTCCGAGGTGATCGTGTGCACCAACCCCAACACCGAGGGTGAGGTGACCGCGCAGTACCTGGCGCGATTGTTGGAGCCGTTCGGTATCCGCGTGACGCGACCGGCCTCGGGATTGCCGGTGGGCGGGGACCTGGAGTACGCCGACGAGTTGACCCTCGGACGGGCTCTCAACGGCCGACGCGCCATGAACGAATGACGGGCACCGCACTCGGGCGGTGACGTCGGGGAACGACCGAGGCACCAGCTCTGCGTCAGGTGCGGGCGGAAAAGACCTGCTGCAGTACCGGTGCCTCGATGTGACGGTTATGTTACGAAACCGGTCACCCGGGATCAAGTTTCATCCCGTATGCAGGGGAAACGTGGGCGGGCTGGGTACGGTGGCGCCATGGCTCAGGTGACGATCTACCACAACCCGCATTGAAACAGCAGCAGCAATGCCGTGAGCATTGCCCAGGAACTCGGCGTGGATGCCGAGGTGGTGTTGTACATCAAGACCCCGCCCGACGCGGCCACTCTGCGGTCGATCATCGCCAAGCTCGAGGACCCGGTGACCGACCTCGTGCGTCGCGACAGTCTGTGGAAGAAGTTGGGACTGACCGATGCCGACGTGGCCACGGCCGATCAGGTGGTGGCGGTTCTGGTGAAGCACAAGCAACTCCTGCAACGCCCGTTGGTCGTCACGGCCCAACGGGCCATCATCGGACGGCCCAAGGAGCGCGTGCGCGAGTTGTTGTCGTGAGCGCGTGCGCGACCTGTTGTCGTGAGCGCGTGCGCGAGTTGTTGTCGTGAGCGTCAGACCGTCTTGACGATGATGGCGTCGCCTTGTCCGCCGCCACCGCACAGAGCGGCCGCACCGATGCCGCCACCGCGACGCTGCAGTTCGTGCAGCACGGTCAACGCGACGCGGTTGCCGCTCATGCCGATGGGGTGACCCAGGGCGATGGCGCCACCGTTGACGTTCACGATGTCGTCGCTGATACCGAGGTCGGCCATGGCGGCGATCCCCACGGCGGCGAACGCCTCGTTCAACTCGAACAGGTTCACGTCGCTCACCTTCATGCCCACCTTGTCGAGGGCCTTCAGGATGGCGCGGCTGGGCTGGGTGAGCAACGACGCGTTGTCGGGGCCGGCCACCATGCCGTAGCTGACGATCTGGCCGAGGGGCTTCACGCCGCGGGCCTTCACGGCGCGCTCGCTCATGATCACCATCGCCGACCCGCCGTCGCTGATCTGCGAGGCGTTGGCGGCGGTGATGGTGCCCTCCTTGTCGAAAGCCGGCTTCAGACCACCGAGAGAATCCATGGTGGTGTCGGCGCGCACGCCCTCGTCGGTGTCGATGATCTTGGGATCGCCCTTGCGCTGGGGGATGGAGATCGGAACGATCTCGTCGGCCAGACGACCCGCGGCGATGGCGGCGGCGGCGCGCTGGTTGGACTTCATGGCCAGATCGTCCTGTTGCTCGCGGGTGATGTTGCCCGCGGCGTAGCGCTCGGTGCCCAGGCCCATGAGGCAGGCGTCGAAGGCGCACCACAAACCGTCGGCGATGATGGCGTCCTTCAGCTCGGTGTTTCCGTAGCGGAAACCGCCGCGCGCTCCGGCCGCGATGTAGGGGGCGTTCGTCATGCTTTCCATGCCACCGGCGATCACGATGTCGGCGTCACCGGCCTGGATCATCTGGTCGGCGAGGTAGATGGAATTGATGCCCGAGAGGCAGACCTTGTTGATGTTCACGGCCGGAACGTTCATGGGGATGCCGGCCTTCACGGCCGCCTGACGGCTGGGCACCTGGCCCTGACCGGCCATGAGCACCTGACCCATGATCACGTGCTCCACCTCGCTCGGCGACACGCCGGCGCGCTCGAGAGCCGCCTTGATGGCGAAACCACCGAGGTCGGCGGCGCTGAACGACGCCAACGCACCACTCATCTTGCCGATCGGGGTGCGGGCTCCAGCGACGATGTATGAACCGGCCATGGGTGACTCTCTTTCGTGTGGTTCCGGGTGACGGACCCCCGGGCGATCCCATTCTTGCCCCGAGGTGACCCCGAACCTACTGCTCAGTAACATCGCCGGATGGAAAAAATCCGTGACGCCATCCTCGCCGGGGCCGACGGCCCGTCCATCGCCGCGTTGGGAATCCCCGACTCCTACCGGGCGGCCCACGTGCTCGCGAGCGAGCAGACGATGTGGGAGGGAACCCCGTCGGCGCAGAAGGACCCGCGCAAGAGCATCCACGTGGGTGACGTGGCCACCCCCGAGCTGGCGCCCGACGAGGTGTACATCGCGGTCATGGCCAGCAGCATCAACTTCAACACGATCTGGTCCAGCATCTTCGAACCGGTCAGCACCTTCGGGCCGATGAGGCGCCTGGCCCGCGAGAGCGAATGGGCCAAGCGCCACGACCAGCCGTACCAGGTGATCGGTAGTGACGCGTCCGGCGTCGTGCTGAAGGTGGGCACCGCCGTGCGTCAGTGGAAGCCCGGTGATCACGTGACCGTGCACTGCAACCACGTGGATGATCAGGACAACACGGCCCACAACGATTCGATGTTGGCCGCCAACCAGCGCATCTGGGGTTACGAGACCAACTTCGGTGGCCTCGCCGACCTGTCGGTAGTGAAGGCGAACCAGCTCATGCCCAAGCCCGCGCATCTCACGTGGGAGGAGGCCGCGGTGAACGCGCTGTGCAACAGCACCAGTTACCGCATGCTCGTGTCCCCCAACGGTGCGGCCATGAAGCAGGGCGACGTGGTGCTCATCTGGGGCGCCACCGGCGGTATCGGGGCATACGCCACGCAGTACGTGTTGAACGGTGGCGGAATTCCGGTGTGCGTGGTGTCGAGTGACGACAAGGCCCAGATCCTGCGCGACATGGGCGTCGAGCACATCATCAACCGCAAGACCGCGAACTACAGGTTCTGGAAGGACGAGCACACGCACGACGAGAGCGAATGGCGTCGTCTGGGCAGCGACATCCGTGACCTCACCGGAGAGGATCCCGACATCGTCTTCGAGCATCCGGGTCGTCAGACGTTCGCCGCCTCGGTGTACGTCACCAAGCGGGGCGGCACCGTCGTCACGTGCGCGGCCACCAGCGGCTTCATGATGGAGTTCGACAACCGGCACTTCTGGATGCGACTCAAGAATCTGGTGGGTAGCCACTTCGCCAACTACCAGGAGTCGTGGCAGGCCAATCGTCTCATCGCCAAGGGGATGATCCACCCGGTGTTGAGCCAGACGTTCTCGCTCACCGACGTGGGCGAAGCCGCCTACCAGGTCCACAACAACATGCACGAGGGCAAGTTGGCCGTGCTGTGTCTGGCGCCGAGCGAGGGCTTGGGTGTCACCGATCCCGAACTGCGCGCCAAGGTGGGCGAGGCGAACATCTCGCGCTTCCGTCGCGCCTGACGAGCACCTTCGGGTTGGGCACCTTCGGACCCGTTGCATTTAGGCTGTGGTCATGATCCTCACCGAAATCGACCACGTGGCCATCGCCGTCAACGATCTGGAAGCCGCCATCGACTACTACAAGCGGGCCTTCGGCGCCGAGGTCGACCATCGGGAGGTCGTCGAGAGCGACGGTGTCGAGGAGGCCCTGTTGAAGGTGGCCGAGAGTTACGTGCAGTTGCTCACGCCCACGCGTCCCGACAGCCCGGTGGCCAAGGCCATCGAGAAGCGTGGTGAGGGTCTGCATCACATCGGTTACCGCGTCGCCGATTGCGGCGAGGCGTTGGCCGCCATGATCGCCGCCGGCGCCAAGGCCATCGACCAGGCCCCGCGTCCGGGCAGCCGTGGCACCACCGTGGCGTTCATCCACCCCAAGGGCAGCTTCGGAACGTTGATCGAACTCGTCCAGGAGTGACGCGAACGGATCAGTTCGCCTGCAGCAACAGACCCTTGAGGTATTCGCTCTCGGGATACGACAACAACACCGGGTGATCCACGGGTTGACCCAGTCGCTGGACGATGCCCAACGATCGCTTGGCATCCAACGCGGCGCCGGCCACGATCTTCTGGAACAGGTCGATGCTCACGGCGCCCGAACACGAGAACGTCAGAAGTCGTCCGCCGGGAGCCAGAAGCTTCGTGCCCAACAGATTGACGTCCTTGTACGCGCGCGACGCCCGGTCGAGGTTTTTCTGGGTGGGAGCGAACTTGGGCGGGTCCAGGATGATGAGGTCGAACTCGGCCCGACGATCGCGCAGTCGACGCAACTGTTCGCCGGCGTCGCCGACGATCAACTCGCCGGGTTCGGTGTCGTTGAGGCGGGCGTTCAGTCGGGTCAGTTCCAGGGACGGCGCGGAGGAGTCGATGGTGGTCACGCTCTCGGCACCACTTCGATGGGCGATCACGCTGAACGATCCGGTGTAGCCGAACACGTTGAGAACCCGGGCGCCGACCGCCAGCTGAGGGATGAGGGCACGAGCGTTGCGCTGGTCGATGTAGAAGCCGGTCTTGTGGCCGCTCTCCACGTCGACGGCGAAGGTGAATCCGTTCTCCCGCGCGTACACCTCGGAAGGTAGCGAACCCCGAACCACTCCGACCCGCTCGTCGAGTCCCTCGCGCTTGCGGTCCTCCCCGTCCGATCTCTCGTACACGCAGTCCACCCCGGGAAGGGCGAACAGCAGGTCGGCCACCAGTTCGCGCCATTTCTCGATCCCGACCGCGGTGATCTGCATCACCACCACCTCGCCGTAGCGATCGACGACCAGTCCCGGCAGTCCGTCGGCGTCTCCGAAAACCAGACGAGCGGTGGCCTCGAGGCCGGGATACCACTCGCGTCGCTCCACCGACCGCGTGACCAGTTCGCCGACGAAGGCGTCGTCGACGACGGCTGCGGGGTCGAACGACCACATGCGCGCGCGGATCGTGGAGAACGGGCTGTACGACGCCACGCCCAGTTCGTCACCCGTGGCCGACACCACGCGCACCGTGTCGCCCGGCTGCGGGTCGTTCGTGACGTGGCTGACGCTTCCGCTCATCACCCACGGATGACGGCGCTTCACCGGTCCCTCGCGTCCGGCTTTCAGATACAGAGTCGACGCGGGTGCGGAGGTCATCCCGACACGGTACGCCCCGTGGAACGTCTTGAGGTGTTCTTGACGCTCTCGGTATCAAGGTCATCGTGTCGGCTCCGATACCTCCCACGAGTCGGACGACCGGCTCGTCCGACAGAACGAAGGGAATCCAGCATGAACACAGCAACGAACCGAACCGACGGTCGCCGCGACGGAGGTTTCACCCTCGTCGAGCTTCTGATCGTCGTCGTGATCCTCGGCATCCTGGCCACCGTCACGGTGTTCGCGGTCCGCGGAATCACCGACAAGGGCCAGGAGAGTGCCTGCGACACCGACAAGCGCGTGATGGAAGTGGCCGTCGAGACGTGGTACGCCGACGAGTCGGCCGCCACCGACGGCGATCCGACCGAGGCCGGCCTGGTGGCCGCTCAGTTCCTGCGCAGCGAGTCGACCCTCTACGACGTGGGGGTGGCCGGTGCGGTGAACCCGCAAGCCGGTGGGGCCTGCGCCGTCTGATTCATCCCTCGCGATCCGGGTCGCCGAAGTGTCGGTTACCGACCTTCGTGGCGACCCGGATCGCGAGTTCACAACTGAACGAGGGCCGGTCCGCAAGGACCGGCCCTTTCTGCGTATCCGAGTTGCGATCCGCGTGACGTGATCCGGGTACGCGAGAGCGTCGGAAACCGGCGCTTCTCAGACCGAGATCGCCGGGGCGGCGGCGCGTTGGGTGGCGATCTGGGCCACCACCTCGCGCGGGTACGCGCTCATCTGCGCGGCCTCGTCGGGCGTCAGGTGCCCGGCGATCACCAATCGCGCCAGATCCATCTCGAGCGTCTGCATGCCCTCCGACTGTCCGGTGCCGATCACGTTGCGCAACTGGCGGGTCTTGCCCTCGCGCAACAGGTTGCGCACCGCGTCGTTGGCCACCAGAGCCTCGTACGCCGCCACACGTCCTCCCAACTGCGAGGCGATCAGACGCTGGCTGATCACGCCCTGCAACGACCCCGCCAGCTGGATCTGGATTTGGTCGCGCCGATCGGCGGGGAACACGTCGACGATGCGGTCGAGGGCCTGTGATGCGTCGTTGGTGTGCAGGGTGGCGAACACCAGGTGCCCGGTCTCGGCCAGAGTCAACGTGATGGCGATCGACTCGAGGTCGCGCATCTCGCCCAACAGGATCACGTCGGGATCCTCGCGCAGGGCCGACCGGAGTCCGTCCTCGAAGCTGGCGACGTCGGTGCCCACCTCGCGTTGGTTGACCATGGCGCGCTTGTGGGTGTGAACGAACTCCACCGGATCCTCGATGGTGAGGATGTGACACGGTCGTTCCTCGTTGATGCGGTCGATCATGGCCGCCAAGGTTGTGCTCTTGCCCGATCCCGTGGGACCGACGACGAGCACCAGTCCGTAGGGGGCGTTGAGCAGTCGGGAGCACGCCGCCGGAGCCTCGAGCTCCTCCAGCGAGCGAACGCGGTCGGGGACCACGCGCAACGCGAGGGCGGCGAAGCCTCGCTGACGAAAGGCATTGGCGCGAAACCGTCCCACTCTCGGAAGGCCGAAGGAGAAGTCCACCTGATGGTGGGCCGCGTACTCGGCGGACTTCGCGGGGTCCAGCAGACTCGACACGATTCGTTCCAGATCGCCCGCGGAAAGTTCGTCGTGGCCCTCGATCGGGATGAGATTCCCACTGCGCCGCACGGTGGGTGGGCGACCGACCGTGAGATGCAGATCGGAGGCACCGCCGTCGACGGTGAGTCGAAGCAACGTGATCAACTCGGCGTCGATCGTGGGTGTCAGGCAGGAAGACATCGGTAGTGTCCTTGCTCGGTGGGACCGGTGTTTGTTCGATGAACGTGGTGATCGCGGTGGTGGCCGGTCTGCTGATCGGCTCGTTCCTGACCGTCGTGATCGATCGCGTTCCGCGCGGAGCATCGATCGTGCGTCCGGGTTCGGCGTGCGGGGCATGTCACCGGGAGTTGGGGCCGATCGATCTGGTTCCCGTTTTCAGCTGGATGCTGTTGCGGGGGCGGTGCCGGCGGTGCGGTGCGTCGATCGGCGTGGAGTCCGTCGTGGTGGAACTGACCACCGCCATGTCGTTCGCCGTGATGGTCTGGCATTTCGAGAGACCCATCGTCGGTGCGGCGCATTGCGTGCTGGTGGCCGGATTGGTGGCCCAGACCGCCGTCGACCTGCGAACCAGGCGCCTGCCCCGCGAGATCACCTACGTCACCATCGCCGTGGGCGCACCGCTGCTGGCCGCGGCCGCGTTGGTGGTCGACGAGCCCCGACGCATCGCGACCGCGGTGTTCGGCGCGGTCGTCGCCACGGCGGTGATGGCTGCTCTGCACGCGGTGAGTCGCGGTGGATTGGGTGACGGCGACGTTCGATTGAGCCCTTTGCTCGGCCTGTACCTCGGTTGGTCGAACCCCGGACTGGCTCTGGTGGGCATCTTCTTCGGGTTCGTCATCGGCGCGGTGGTCGGCGTGGCCCTGATGATCGTCGGTCGGGCGGGTCGTCGCACCGCGTTGCCGTTCGGACCTTTCCTGGCCGCGGGCACGCTGATCGCCGTCCTCGTGGGCCAGTCCTTCGTCGACGTGGTGATGGTCCGCTGACATCAGACGCCGTCCTTCACGCCGCCGAGCACCCCGTACATCGCCGACACCAACGCCACGGCGACGAAACCCACCATCAGACCGACCCCGATGATCATCAGGGGTTCGAACATGGTGGTGAAGCGCTTGATGCGCACCTCGAGTTCGGTGTCGAAGTACTCGCTGGCGGCGGCGAGTTGTTCGTCGAGGGTTCCGGTCTCCTCTCCGACCTTGAACATCTGCTTGGCGGCGCCGGGGAACAATTCGGTGGCGGCCAACGGGGCGGAGAATCCCGCGCCCTTCATCATCTCCTCGCGGGCGGCGGTGAGGCGTTCGCGATAGACGGAGTTCGCGGTGGCTTCGGTGGTGGTGCGCATTCCGTCGGGTAGCGGTACTCCGGCCCGAACCATCGTCCCCAGGATTCGGCAGAAACGTTCGAGGATCGCGTACTCGATGATGCCCTTGATGACCGGAAGGCGCAGTACCAAGCGGTCCTTCACTCGTCGACCCTTCTCGGACTTGATCATCCACACCACGGCGGCGATGGTCGACGCGATCACCGTTCCCGGGATGTAGACGTAGGTGGAGAAGAGCGACGCGACACCGAGCAACATGCGGGTGGGCAACGGCAGGTCGGCGTTCAGTTCGGTGAAGAGGGGCTGGAACTTCGGCAACACGTATCCGGCCAGGATGATCACGGTCACCACCGCCATCACCATCACGACCGCGGGATACGACAAGGCGTTCACCACCTTGGCCCGCGTCTCGATCTCGCGATTCAAGTAGGCGGCCAGGCTGTCGAGGGTCTCGTCGAGCCGTCCGGTGAGCTCGGCACTCTGCAGGATGCCCACGTAGTAGTTGGGAAACACCTGCGGGTGCACCGCGGCCGCGGCCGACAAGGTCCCTCCGTTGCGCAGCTCCTCGATCATCGCCGTGATGGCCCGACGCAGCGCCGTGTCCTGGGTCTCGTCGCCGATCGTCTCGAGCGCCGACGTGATGGGAATGCCGGCCCGCACGAAGACCGCCAGCTGACGCGTGAAGTGCATCAGCTCCTTCTTCTTCACCTTCTCCTTGGTGATCTCGAACTGCAACAGGCCGCGCTTCTCGGCCAGTTTGGTGGGGAAGAGCTCGCGGGCCAGTAGTTGGGCGCGGGCCCCGGCGATGGTGTCGGCTTTGGACACGCCCTCCAGGACGGTCCCGCTGGCGTCGATGGCGGTGTAGGCGAAACGGGGCATGGTTATCAGGCCACGTACAACGTTCGGACGACTTCGCCGACGGTGGTGACGTCGGCGTCCACTAGGGCGAGGGCCTCGAGGATCATGGGCCGCATGCCTTCCTCGATCGCGGCCTCGCGCACCTGCTCGGTGGTGGCGTGATCGACGAGCAGTTGACGAATGCGTGGGGAGATCCGCAACAGTTCGTAGACGCCGATGCGATCGCGATAGCCGGTGTGGGCGCAGTCGTCGCACCCGGTTCCGTGGAAGAAGAGTTCCTTGTCACTGGTGGGAAAGTGTCGACGGAAGAGGGCCAGTTCGTCGGCGTCCGGGGTGAACGGGGACTTGCACGAATCGCAGATCCGACGCAACAGACGTTGTCCGATGATCCCCATCACCGACGAGGCGATGAGAAACGCCTCGATTCCCATGTCGAGGAGGCGGTGCAGGGCCGCCGAGGCGTCGGTGCCGTGGAGTGACGACAACACGAAGTGACCGGTGAGTGCCGACTGCACGGCGATACGGGCGGTGTCGGGGTCGCGGATCTCGCCCACGAGGATCACGTCGGGGTCCTGACGCAGCAGGGCCCGCAGACCGGTGGCGAAGGTGAGCCCCGCTTGTTCGTTCGTCTGCACCTGATTGATTCCGGGGAACACGTACTCCACGGGGTCCTCGATGGTGGTGACGTTCTTGCCCGCGTTGTCGATCTCCAGCAACGAGGCGTACAACGTGGTGGTCTTGCCGGCTCCGGTGGGTCCGGCGCAGATGACCATTCCGAACGGGGAACGGATCATCTGCGAGAACGCCTCGTGCGTGTCACGGGGCATGCCCAGCTCGCCGAGACCGATCATCGAACGCCGCTTGTCGAGCAGTCGCATGACCAGCTTCTCACCGAAGACCGTGGAGACCGTGGCGACCCGCACGTCGACCTCGCGTCCGTCGACCACGGTGGAGAACTGCCCGTCTTGTGGGCGTCGACGTTCGACGATGTTCATTCCCGCCATGATCTTCAGACGGCTGACGAGGCTCAGGTGCAACGTGAGCGGCAGGCGTTGGATCTCGACCAGGTTTCCGTCGATGCGATAGCGCACACGCAGGACGTCGTTGAGGGGTTCGATGTGGATGTCGGACGCGCGATCGCGCAATCCGCGACCCACGATGTTGGTGACCATCTGCACGATGGGGGCGTCGTCGTCGCCGGCCGGGAGAGTGGCGACGTCGGCCGACGTCGGCTCGGCGGTCGCCGACGGGTCGGATTCGACGACGGGCTTGGGCGCGGTCCGTTGAAACACGCAGGGCTATCGGCCCTGATCAGGCACATCTGTACCCGAGGCGACCGGTCTTGACGAGTTCTTGATGAAGGGACTCGAGCCGCCCGAGCAGGACCGCGAGATAGGCGTATGCTTAGGCGTATGCCCCGCCTGCAGGTGTATCTACCCGACGACTTGTACCGCGAGGTCAAGGCGCGCGGACTGCCGGCCTCGGAACTGCTGCAGATCGCCGTGCGAACGGTGGTCGAACGGGCCGAGACTCTCGAAGCTCTCGACGACTACATCGCCGAACTCGAAGCCGAACTCGGGATTCCGTCGTTGCAGCAGTCGAGCCGGGCCGAGGCCGTCGTGAACGCGATACGAGCCCATCAGAGCCGACCCGCGGTCTGAGCATGATCGTTCTCGACAGCGGTGGTGTCACCAGACTGACCGAGCGGACGCTCGAGTCGTTGGCTCTGCTCAAGAAGCTCCGAATGATGGAGACTCTGCTCGTCGTGCCGTCGGTGGTGTTGGTCGAATGTCTGCACGGGAACTCCCCCAAGGACGCGAACACACTCCGGTTTCTCCGCTCCTGTGTCGTCGAAGAGGCGCTGACCACGTCCATCGCGCGGCGCGCGGCCGAACTGCGACGAACCTCCAAACACGGTTCGGTCGTCGATGCGGTGGTGGTGGCCTCGGCCGAACCGGGTGGAACGGTCATCAGTGGCGACCGGATCGACATGGCCCGACTGGCCGAACACGCGCGCGGAGTGCAGGTCATCGACATCTGATTCGTCGCCGTCGAACGGAGTCAGGCGGCCAGCCGGGGCGCGACCACCCCGGCGATGGCGGCGTACTGCAATCCGGAAGCCACCACCGTGAAGGCGTGGAAGACCTCGTGGAAACCGAACACCCGCGGCCAGGGATTCGGACGTTTGGTCGCCAAGGCGATGGCCCCGAGGGTGTAACACACACCACCGGCCAGGATCAGTCCGAAGCCGAGGCCGCCCAAACCGCGCCACAATGCGGGCACGGTGACGATGGCGGCCCAACTCACGATGATGTAACTCGCCCCGTGCCAGAACGTCGGCACGCGCGGCAACCAATGCAGCACGATCCCGAGTACCGCGCCGAACCACACGCCACCGATCACGGCGATGCGGCTCCAGCCGTCGAGACACAGGAACGCCACCGGTGTGTAGCCGCCGGCGATGGCGAGGAAGATCGCCGAGTGGTCGAAACGCTGCATCAGTCGTTTGGCCCGGGGCCTCCAGCGAACCCGGTGATAAAGGGCCGACACCCCGAACATGGTGGCGGTTCCGACGGCGTAGATCGCCAAGGTGGTGCGCGATCCGAACGGCAGGTCGACGACGATCACCAGCACCGCACCCATGACCGCCATGACGGGGAACGACACGAGGTGCAACCAACCCCGCAACAACGGCGGTAGGTGCGGACCGTGTTCCTCGTTCACCGTGTCATTGTTACCCGATCGGCGGGACGCCCGTCGTCGCGTTGCCGCTACCATCGCCGAACGATGAGTGAATTCGGAGTGTGCCGATGATCGTCCATCTGGTCGACGGAACCTACGAGCTGTACCGACAGCACTACGGACAAGCGGTGCGTTCGTCCGAGCCGGCCCCGAACGCGGCCACCATCGGGGTGCTGAACTCCACCTTGCAACTCCTGCAGGAGGGCGCCACCCACGTCGGGGTGGCCACCGATCACGTCATCGAGAGTTTCCGCAACGACTTGTGGCACGGATACAAGACGTCCGAGGGCATGGAACCCGAGATCCTCACCCAGATCCCCATCGTCGAGGAGGCACTACGCTCGATGGGCGTCACCGTCTGGGCCATGGAGGAGTTCGAGGCCGACGACGCCCTGGCCTCGGCCGCGGCCGTCGCCGCCGCCGACCCCGAGGTGTTGCAGGTACGGATTCTCAGCCCCGACAAGGACCTCGGACAGTGCGTCATCGGAGATCGCGTCGTGCAGGTGGACCGGCGCAAGATGTCCAAGGGCGAGGACGGATTGGTGAACGAGGCGGCGGTGGTCGCCAAGTTCGGCGTGCCGCCGTCGAGCATCGCCGATTACCTCGGATTGGTCGGCGACACCGCCGACGGTTTCCCGGGCCTCGCCGGTTGGGGTGCCAAGTCCGCCGCGGCGGTGTTGGCGAGATACGGGCACATCGAGGACATCCCCGAGTCCGCGGGTCAGTGGGACGTCCCGGGCTTGCGTGGGGCCCCCAAGTTGGCCGCGTCGCTGGCCGAGAACCGCGACCTGGCGTTGTTGTTCCGTCGCATCGCCACCACCGTGACCACCGTGCCGGTGGGGCATCCGCAGGAGTGGTTCTGGTCCGGTCCGACCGACGATTTCGCCGAGTTCTGCGCCGACCTGGGCGCACCCCATCTGGCCGAGAAAGCCGCTGGTCTGGCTCGCTCACGTGGCAGGTAGTCTGACGGTGCTCCATTCGGCGCCTGCCGGGTGTGGTGACGGTCGGGTCCTGTGCAACGGGTTCCCGTGAATCAGGTCAGGACCGGAAGGTAGCAGCCTTCAGCGGATTCGCTCGTGTGCCGCAGATCGCCTGGCCGTCACCACATCCGGCAGGAGTCTGTTCGGGGCAGGACATACAACACGACAACGAACACACCTTGGAAGGGTGCGAGAGCGGCCGAATCGGCACGCTTGGAAAGCGTGTGAGGTGCAAGCCTCCGTGGGTTCGAATCCCACCCCTTCCGCCATGAACGACGTCGAGGTGATGTCGAGAGCGCTCGAGGAAGCACGTCGCGCCCTCGAACATGGCGACGTGCCGGTGGGGGCCGTGGTCGTCCACGACGGGGCGATCATCGCGGCCCGCCACAACGAGCGTGAGCTGCTGGCCGATCCCACCGCCCATGCCGAGGTTCTGGCCCTGCGCGACGCGGCCGCCGTTCTCGGTCGATGGCGACTCGACGACTGCACCCTCGTCGTCACCCTCGAACCGTGTGTGATGTGCGCTGGCGCCTTGCTCAACGCCCGTGTCGGACGTCTGGTGTACGGCGCGGCCGATGTGAAGGCCGGCGCGACGGCGAGCCTTTACAACGTGTGTGCCGACCCGCGTCTCAATCACAATCCCCAGGTCAGCCACGGAGTCGGGGCGGCCGAATCAGCGTCCTTGCTCGAGCAGTTCTTCGCCAGTCGCCGATAACCTCGATTGACGGAAGGGTGCCCGAGCGGCCGAAGGGACACGCCTCGAAAGCGTGCGACGTGCAAGCGTCCGTGGGTTCAAATCCCACCCCTTCCGCCAGAGATATCGAGCGTCACGCGCCCGCGACCACCCGACCGGCGGAGAGTCCGCTGAGCACCGCGCCCTCCACCTTGGGTCCGGCGAAGGCGTCGCCCGCGAACACCATGGTGTCGTCCGCCGTGGAGTGGCACGGTTCGGGCCACAGACGTTTGGGAGTCGCGAATCGCCACTTCTTGTACTCGCTGGCCACGATGGCGGCGTCTCCCAGGTAGCGCATCGCGGCGGTCGTGAGCAGAGCCGAACCCTCCTCGGAGGAGTCGTCCCAGTGAGCGACGCTCCACTCGGGATTCGCGTGGAAGGTCACCGCGGGAACCGGCGAGATCCCCTTGGCGGAATTGTCACCGATCCACGAGAAGACGTCGTCGGGATTCTGTAATCCGCCCGGTGACGCGATGGCCGAAGGACGATCGAGCACGGCGAGCAGGCCGATGGTGCGGTCGTAGTCGGTGAGCAACAGGTCGGTTGGCAGCTCGACACCGGCGCTGACAGTGAGCGAGTACGACTGGGGCAAAGGACACGTCATCACGACAGCGTCGGCGTCGATCTCGGAACCGTCGTCGATCACCACCGTCCAGCGCGTCACGTCGCCGGGTTTCACCGCGAACACCAGCGTGGACGGGCGAACGTCGAGACCCGCGGCCAGGTGTTTGGTCAGCGCGGTCATCCCGTTGTTCACGACGTATCGCGGATGTCCGTCGTCTCCGTCGAAGCCTCGACACCACTCGCGCACGATTCCGGCGTCGGTCCATTCGTCCACCATCGCCGCGAACCGCGGGTCGCGGACGGTGAAGAACTGGGCACCGTGGTCGAGGATCGCGGTGCGTCCGTCGGGGGAGGAGATGCGTCGGGTGGCCATGCGCCCCCCGACTCCGCGACCCTTGTCGAGAACCACGACGTTCCAGCCGGCGCTGGTCAACGTGCGGGCGGCCGTCAGTCCGCTCAGGCCGGCGCCCACCACCACCGCGCGTCGATCGGTCATGACGCGTTGGGAACGGCGCGCAGATGGCGGCCGGACTCGGGTCGCCGCTGACGCGCGCGGTGCGCCAGTTCGGCGCGGGCGAGGAAGTCACCGAGCACCCGGTTGAAGGTGGTGGCGTGCTCGATCATCAGTCCGTGTGCCGCCCCCGACAGCACCGTGAGTTCCGCGGTGGGAATCCGGTCGGCCAGTTCCTCGCTGTCGCCGCGGGGCGTGAGGATGTCCTGATTGCCGACGATGACCGCGGTGGGAACCGTGATACGCCCCAACATCTCGCTGAGTGAGTCGTCGGCGTCGAGAATCGCGCTCACTTGGGCGTGGAATCCGTGGGCCTCGCGGGAGGTGGCCACCGGGCCGAGCCAACTGAACGCCGGCCAGAGACGACGCAACGATCGCGGTCCGATCACCCATCGCGCGGCCTGCATCGTCATCTCCGACATGCCCTTCTCGAGGGCCAATTCGCCCCAGGCGGACAACAGATCGCGACGCCATTGGTGATTGCTGCACGACGTGCACACCAGCGACAGCGATCGAACGCGATCGGGATGGAGGATGCCGACCAACTGCGAGATCGCACCACCCATCGACGCTCCGACCACGTGAGCATTCTCGACACCGGCGTGATCGAGCACGGCCATGGCGTCGTCGGCCATCTGCGGCAGTGTGTACGGGCCCAACGGCTTGTCGCTGCGTCCCGCGCCACGGTTGTCGTGGGCGATCACCCGATAGCGGGTGGCCAGAACGAACCGTTGGAGATCCCACAGGTGCTTGTCGGCACCGAGGCCCTGGATCATCAGCACCGGTGGCGCGCTTCGTCGTCCGATCACCTCGTAGTGCAGACGCGCACCATCGCTCGCGGTGGCCCAACTCACGAGGCCTGCTCCCATGCTTGCTTCGGTGGAACGCGAACGACGCCCTCCCACGAGAAGAGCGAGTCGATGACGTCGTTCGTGGCGATCTCGGGGTTCCAATCGAGCAGACTCTCGCAACGATCGCTGGTGGCGCGGCGACCGTGGTGCAGGACCTCCATGACGTGTTCGGGAACGGGCGCCCCGAACAGATGGGCCACTCGGCGGGTGATGGTCCATTCCGGTCCGAACAACGGCAAGGGGATGTGTCGGCTGCGGCGAACCGCGGCGAACCCGCTGATCTCACCGTCGGCGACCACGTTGATCGGTTGCCCGATGGTTCGTTGGGCGGCCAGCACGAAGGCGCGCGCGGCGTCGGCCTCGTGCAGCACCGTGAACATCGGGGGGCGCAGCACGTTGAAGGGCACGAAGGGCAGACGCAGCAGACGACCGAGCGGGCTGGGGATGTGGGGTCCGATGACCGGAGCCAGACGTAGGGCGGTGACGTCGGCCTTGGTGGTGGCGAAGGCGTCACCGGCGGAGCGCTCGACCTGCACGAGCATGCGTCCGTATTGCGAGGTGGGCGCCGTGGGCGTTTCCTCGTTCGGAATGTCCGGTCGATGGCCACCTCGGCCGTACACCTCGACACCCGAACGCAACACGACGTGTTGCAGCGAGGGACATTCGCGTGCGGCCGAGAAGATCGAGTGCGCCGCCTCGCGGGTGTGGCGCTCGGCCAGAGCGGGGTTCACGCGCGCGTCGGGCTCCCACACCGCTAGGTGGATCAGAACGTGGGGATCGAGGGCCTCGATCACCGCGCGGGTGCGGGCGGCGTCGTTCGGTTCGATCAGATGGAACTCGGACCGGTGCAGGCGTCGTCGCGGCGGATCGGCGTCGATGCCGACGATGGAGCCCACCCACGGCTCTTTCTCCAACTCGGCGGCCACGAGCGACCCCAACTGGCCGCCCATGCCGGTCACCAGCACGCGCCGGAGACCGTCGGACGTCGAACCCATGGGTTCGACGTTAGTCCTCCGTCGTCAGGACAACGCTCTTCGTCGTCGGCTTGCTCCGATGATGCACACGCCGACGAGCGTCATCCACACCGCCAGCTTCACGTGTCGGAGGGACTCGGAACCCGTCGCGGGAAGATTCGGTGGCGGTGTCACCGGCGAGGCGGGCACCGGACCGGGTGTGTACGTACCGGTCGCGGTCTGGTTGTAGGGGTCGACCAACTCGTACGTCACGGGTGCCGGTGTTCCGGTGAATCCGGGTTCGGGTGTGAAGGTCACCACTCCGGTGGTGGGATCGATGGTGAACGTGCCTTGGCCAGGAATCGTGAGTGTCGTGACCCTCGAATTGTTCGGTCCGACAAAACGGACCGTTCCCGACGGCGGCACGACGATGGTGGTCGACTGTTGTTGGTTGTTTCCTCCGGGGGTGGTCACCGAGGGAATCGTCGGTCCCGGTGGAATCGTGACGGTCGGTGTGTAGGTGGATTGCGCCGTCTGATTGAAGTAGTCGGTGATCTCGTAATCGATCGGTGGTGGGGTGCCCACGAATCCGACGACCGGAGCGAAAGTCACCGCACCGGTGGTGGGATCGACGGTGAAGGTTCCGACGTTCGCCACGGTGAGAGAGTCCACGCGATTCGCTCCCGAGACGAACTTGACCGATCCGGACACCGGGGGAGTGATGTCGATGTTGTGAACCGCGGTGCCGACACCGCTCGAGGTGTACGGAATCGCGATCGGTGCGCGCCCTTGGACACCGTAAACGCTCGGCATCTGAAGGCCGACACGCGTGGACTCCGACGGGCTCAACGCGGAGTTCAGATCGTCGCGTGTGATGGCGAAGGCCGCCGAGTTGTACGCCTTCTCGTCGGTGGAGGAGTTCGTGGTGGGGTTCGGGATGGCGAACTCCGGCTCGGTCGAGCCGCTGGTCGGAGTGGTCACGGGGATGTCGATGGTGTAGAGATCACCGGGAACCATCACGGTCGGACCGAAGTCGAACTTCAACGCGGTGACGTCGGCGAGGTTCGCCGGCGGTCCGGCTTGCCACGCGGGTGCACCGCACCCCGATGGCGAATAGGACACTTCCGGTCGACAGGGGTTGGGGGTCGTCGAGTATTCGACGGTCACGGGATTGGCGAGGCCCGTCGGGACGATGGGGGCGGCTCGCAGGATCATCGGGAACGTGGACGACGACGGATTCCGGTTCGCGGACGAAGCGACGGCGCTGTCGTTGGCTCGAGGCAACACGTCGACGATGACGGCGTTCTTCAGATCGACGGTACCGACGTTTTGGATGGTGACTCGAAGCATGTCGTCGAATCCCGGCTTGCTGTAGCCGACCGCGGGTCCGGCGGCGAAGGCGGTGTCCCAGTACCCCTTCACCCACGTGATCAGTTGCGCGGATGCGTCGACGGCCAGAACCGTCTGGCCGTTCCACTTGCAGGGGACCTCACTCAAGTTGCCGTCACCATCGAGATCGTTGGCGTCGCTCGTGGCTCCGAAATAGTTCTCGGCGCACAAGTACGGGCCGCTCGCCGAGGAGATGAACCCGTTGAGGGTCATCGTCCCCCGTGAGCCGGGCAGATACGTGACGTTCAGATTGATGTCGAACGAGTTGTTGTAGTTGACGCTGATCGGCTGGATCGTCCCCGAGGGAAAGGTGAATCTCACCAGGGTTTGGCCGGTCACACCGCCGAAGTTCTCGACGAGCGTACGGGTCGGCTGGGGAAGAAGGTTGTTGTTGGTGCTCCAGCTGTCGAGACGCACGTAGGGCGGCATGATCACCGAGTACACCGGATTGGGAAGTGCGGCGAAGTCGGATCGTCCCGAGATGTTGAACACCGCTTGCCGCTGTCCTGGGTTGAGGTTTCCGGGGGTCGAACCGAGTCGAACCGTCAGCGTGGGTGCCGGTGAGTCGATGTCGAAGTAGTCCGACATCGTTCCGTCGATGCCCCCCGCTGCCGAGGTGGCCAACCATGTGGCGGTGTTCGTCACGCGGTCACCGGTGTTCTTGATCACCCCGTTGCGATCGATGAGGAGAACGGTGGCGTCGACCACCAGCAGGTTGATCGTCGCTCCGATGGGGATGCCACTGGCTCGCACCTCGACCTCGGTGACGTACTCGGCCGCCGCCAACGGCCTCGACAGAGCGGGCAGCGACGTGTACGGCGCGACGTTGAGCACCGTACCCGCGTTGGCGGTGGCGACCTGGAAGAGAACGGAGTCGTCGGCATTGCCGGCGACGGCGTCGGCGCCGTTGGTCGTCTTGATCCACAACGTGGCCGAGTTCGCGGTCGAGTTGTTGATGCGAAGGTTGGTCGCTCTCACGGCCGCGGGAATCGGATCGTTGATCACGACCGTGGTCCATTCGGCGGTGCCGCTGTTGGAGGCCGCCATGGTGAAGGCCACTCCGTCGCCACCGGCGGCCAATCGCGGTCGTGGGGCCGCGACGACCTTGGACACTCCACCACCGACGCTGGCGGGAGTCAGATTGTGTGAGTACGTGTTGACTCCGAGTTGCGAAGTCGAGTTGTCGCCCACCTTGCGTCCGCTCCAGGTGACGTCGTACGACTTCGTGGCCATTGCGGAGTTCGCCGGGTCACTGGCCGGATACGAAACGGTGAACGACCGTCCGACACAGAAGTTGTTGGTCTGGCCGGCGGCGATCGTCCAGGTGACGGTTCTCGCGTTCGCGTCGTACACGCCCGAGTCGGACGAGGTCACGTACACGGCCCCGGTGGGAACGGTGACGACGAGCGTCGATCCGCCCTGAACTCCGAGATGACCGTAGGTCGATGCCGGCGACACGTTGTCGATGCAACCCGACACGGCGTAGATGGTGGTCTGGTCGACCGCACCACCGGCCGTCTTGGTGGCCGTCGCCCGCGTGGTGTTGGCGGCCCGGGCGGTGAGGGTCAGTTGGTTCGAGGTCGCTTGGTTCGACGTACCGCTCTCGGTGGAGACACTGGAGGTGAAACTGAACGAGGTGTTGTCGGGGGTGACCCAGTCGGGGATCGTGGCTTCCACCGTGATCTGACCGGTGGCGCCGGGGTTCAGGGTGGCCAGGTTGAAGGTTCGCGTGTTGCCGGCCCCGTTCACGACGGAGACGACCTGACTGACCGAGTAGTTCGGGCTGGCCAGGCTCAACCCGGCGGGGAAGGGCGCCTCGATCGTTCCGCCGACACAGGGGTTCGCGGTGAGCGTGGCACACGAGAAGTTGAGCACGTACGTGACGACCGCTCCGGCGGGGACGGTCAAGGACGACGGGTAGTCGGTCTGTTGATAATTGATGACCTGCGACAGCGAAATGGGTTCGGACGCGGCCGAGGCCGTCGGGACGGGGAGCCCGACCACCGTGAGAGCCGCGGCAAGGGCGAAAGCGGCCGGAGAAATTCGCAGAATGGAGCGCATGAGACCTCTCGTTCAAGGAAAGCGTTCGAAGTCTAAAGTCCCGAAATAAACCTTTCGTCCAACGCGGACGAGATCAGCGCAGTTCGTGGGCCCGCAGGATCAGGGCCCGGGCCGCGGGGTCCAGTTGATGACCCGCCAGGCGCTCACCGATGGCGATGGCCTCGGTGGGGTCCTCCACCAAGCCGTGCCAGCGGGCGAAGGCGGCCATGGCACCCATGATGCGGTCGCCCACCTCGTCGCCATGGACGATCACCTTGACGTTGCTCGTGAGCAGGCGTCGCAGCTCGAGGAACAGGCCCTTTGCCCAGTCGTCCACGTTGTCGGGATCGAAGGGACGATGCTGGTGAATCACGCCCAATTCGTCGTAATTGTGCAGATTGTGCGGGGCCGAGATGATGCTGATCACACAGCCGAAATGGTTCTCCCGGATCCAGATGATCTCTTCTTGGCGTCGCACCCGCCGGTGATTGTCGCCGTAGCCACCGGGCCGTTCGCACACCGCGAGACGGTCCTTCAGAATCCAGGTGAAGTTCCGGGGGGTGATTCCCAGAGCCCACTTTCCACGTAGCTTCGGCGGCACGCCCGCACATTAGTCCTGTTCAGGGGGGTACGTGACCGAGATCCTCTGATTTGTCCGTTGGATACGGATCCCCCCGGGCAGCTCACAGGCGATGGCGTCCCCGCGAGCCACGGCCAACACCCGCTCCACACTGGCCGCGTCGGGAGGATGGACGGACCCCAGCCATCGACGCACCGCTCGGCGGGCCAGCACCACCGGAGCCGCGGCCAAGGCCTTGGCATCCGTGGGGTCGATGGTTCGCGCCAGTTCGTCGAGGAAGTCGGCGTCGTCGGCGACGAGAGCGGCCTGGCGCACCAGGATCGGCGTGAGATCGCGGCCCGCCACCTCGTCGAGAAACGGCCGCACCGAGTGTCGGATGCGATTGCGCAAGAGGGACTCGTCGTCGTTGGAAGGATCGCGGAAGGGGACCCAGCCGACGGCGGCACAGACCGCCTCGGTGTGGTGGCGTCTCAGGGCCAACAGGGGATGGCCCACTGATCCGCTCGGGCCTCCGTACTCGCGGATCCCTCCCAGCCCGTCGATACCGGCGCCGCGCAACAGATTGATGAGCATGGTCTCGGCCCGATCGTCGGCGGTGTGTCCCGTGAGCACGTCGGGTGGCAACACCGAATAGCGAGCGGCCCGGGCCCGAGCCTCGACGTTGGGACCGACGTCCACGCTCACGGTTCGAGAGACGAAGGTGGCCCCCACCCGAGCGCACGCGTCACGGACGAGTTCGGCCTCGCGCGACGAGTCGGGACGAATTCCGTGGTCGACATGGATCGCCGTGACCTCGCGACCAGCGGCCACTGCGAGGGCGAGAAGCGCGAGGGAGTCCGAACCACCCGAGACCGCGCACGTCACGTGATGGGAGGAGGGAAAGCTGCAGAGCGCGAGGCACTCGAGAACGATCGGGGACTGACGCCAGGACACGTCGCACCCCGGGGAGGGGATGGGTCAGCCCTCGTCGTGGCCGCGACGTTGACGCTTGCCCGGATACCGCGTGGCCGACACCTGCTTGATGTAGCCGGCGCCCATGGCCGCCACCGTGGCCACGCCGACAACCGTCAGAACGACGCCGATCCACCAGTGCCAAACGTTCGCTGCGAGCATGGGTTCAGCCTACTCGTCGTCGAGGTCGATTTCGAAACAGTCGAGCAAACGACGGCGTAGTTCCTCGCCCACGGGCTCCTCCCGGGAGCGTTCGCGGATGGTGAGCTTGAGGGTGTGCTCGAATTCCACCCGACCCTGACAATCGGGGCAGACCCGCAGGTGCTCGTCGATCTCGATCCGCAACTCCTCGTCGAGGAAGCGGTCGAGGTAGGCGTACAGCTGCGCGATGGTGTCGTTGCAATCAGCCATGGTTCGTGATCAATCCCCGGTCTCGGGCGAAGTCGACGAGCGACTTCTGCAGGGCCTTGCGACCCCGGTGGATGCGTGACATCACCGTGCCGATGGGCACATCGAGCATGTCGGCGATCTCCTGATACGAGAAATCCTGGATGTCGGCCAACAGAACGGGTAGCAGGAATTGCTCGGGCAGGTGTTCGAGCGCGGCCTTCACCTCGTCGTCGGTGAACAGGGCCAGCACCTCGTCCTCGGCGCTCGCTCCGACGACGCGACTCGCCAACTGCGGTAGGTGTCGGTAGAGGTAAAGGTCCTCGAGGTCGCCGAGTTCGCTCTCGTGGGGCCGGACCTTCTTGGCGTTGTAACCGTTGATGTAGTTGTTGGTGAGGATGCGGAAGAGCCAGGCGCGCAGATTGGTGCCGACTTGGAAGGAGTCGTAGGAGCGATAGGCCTTCAGCATCGTTTCCTGCACCAGATCCTCGGCGTCCGAGCGATTGCGGGTCATGCGCATCGCGGTGCTCAACAGTTGCGGGGCGAACCGCAGCGCGTCCTCGGCGAAGAGCGCTTTGTCGGCCAACTTCAGTCCTTCTTCGTCGTGACACCGACTCCGGCGACGAAGTCGTCGAGAGCTCCCACCAGACGCTCCATGCACGACGCCAACTGTTCGAATTCGTCGCGATCGAAAACGCTCAACATGTGCGCGATCACCTCTTGACGACGATGCGCCGCCTCGGTGTGACGCGCACGGCCGTCGTCGGTGACCGAGACCATCACGACCCGCTTGTCGGACGGGCTGTTGCATCGCGAGGCCAATCCGAAACGTTCGAGTCGCTGCACCGCGCGGGTGGCGGTGGACGGATCGACCCGCAAGGCGTCGGCGAGATCGCCCATGCGCCACGAGGCCTGCTGCATCAACAGGTCGAGGGTGTCCATCTGACCCACCTCGAGCGCGTCGTCGCCCGAACCGAAGAGGTAGTCGATCAACTGGCTCATGCTGGCTCCACGGCGGAGATCGCGCCAAGCACGACCGACCCTCACCGCGATCTCGCGATGTTCAGGGTCGACGGAGTCGAGATTGATGGGACGGGGGGTCGACATCGTTCTTGTAGGGTACAACCGATGGAGCCACCTCTTCACGCCCTGGGCGTGTTGGCGTCGCAAACCGCGATGATCACCGCGACGTTGCGTCACGTGGAGCTCTTCACGATGCGGGGACTGGTCACCGTGCTGTGGCACGTCCCGCCCCGCGAGACACCGGTGGCACCGGCGGCCATCGTCGCCTGTGGGGGAGCGATGGGTGGTCTGCTCGGACCGGCCGACGGGTTGTACCAGCGACTCGGAGACACCTGGTCCGGACGTGGCGTGCCCGTGTTGCGCGTGGACTACCGCAAGCCGAACGACATGGACTCCTGTTGTCTCGACGTGGCGGCCGCCGTTCAGATGGCGGCTGACGCCGGAGCGCGTCGGGTGGTGGTGATGGGGCATTCCTTCGGTGGTGCCGTCGCCGTGCGCGTCGGAGTGGTGATGGAGGAAGTGGCCGGAGTGGTCACCTTCGCCACGCAGTCGGCGGGGTGTGAGATCGCCGGCGGCTTGCGAGGTCGCCCGTTGTTGCTGTTCCACGGCGACGCGGACGAGATTCTGCCCCCGCACAGCAGCGAGGTGGTGGCCGCCATCGCGGGGAACGGTGAACTGGTGACGTGCGCGGGCGACGGTCACCTCCTCACGCGATCCGCCGACGAGATGTTCGTGCGGCTGGAAACGTGGTTGCCGACGGTGTTGTTCGACGCGACCTGAATCAGCCGTTCGACTGTTGGAAGTACTCCCACTCCTCGACGCGGGTTCCGTCGGGCAGGTTGCAGTACCCCACCTGTCCCCCGGCCTCGTCGACGATCTCGACCTCGCCACCCTGAGCCACGCAGTACTCGGAGGCCGGGTTGGCCACCTGGGCCCCACCACCCATGGGTGTGGAGGAAGACGGCGTGTTCGTCGTGGGGGCGTCGGTCGTGGGGGAGTCGTCGTCACCCCCGCACGAGAGCAACAGCAAGGACATGGCAGTGATGGAGAGGGCGCGTTTCATGGGGGACTCCGTTCGTGGGCGACTTTCTGTGGGAGAAGGTAACCCGCGCGAACCGTGTTGCGACGGCACATTCATGCGTTCAGTACGAACCAACCGTAGGTGGCCAACGACACGACTCCCGTCGCCAACAGTGTCGGCGAGAGACGTCGTCGGGCGACGATCAGCACGAGCATCGCCACCACGAAGACGTCGGAGAACATGCGAAGGCTTCTGATGGTCCAGACGCCGTCGATCACGTCGAGGGAGAGACAGGCGCCCACCAATCCGACGAAGACGGCGCGCAGAAAGGGATCGACGTCCCGGTGTCGAATCGCTCGCAGACCCTGGGCGATCACCGCGAGTAGCACGACGACCTCGGCCATGTGCCCGACTCCGGTGAGCGACCAGTCGGTGAACACGTCGTCGAGGCGAGTGAGAAGGGGCCAGCCGGGAAATTCGAACGAACTGTGGCGATAGGGCGCGGTGAGCGGGAAGCGACCGGTGCCCGAACGAACGATCGTCTGCCACACGCCGAACGCGATCGGAGGTAGCACCCAGGTGAGGTCGACGGCACCGAGCGCGGATCGGCGACGCGCGACGGCCCACAGACGCCAGACGGCGAGGGCCGGCACCATGAACATGGCCGACTCCCGGGTGAGGACGACGACGCACAACGCGAGCGCAGCGCCGAGCCAGCGGCGTCGGTGGGCGGCGAGGATGGCGAGCAGGAGGAACGAAACCTCGGTGATCTCGGTGAGGTCCTTGGCGATGGTGAACGCGAATCCGTAATAGGAGGCCAGCGCCAAACCCCACCACGCGTCACGAGAGTGCCGTCGGGCCAGCGTGGCGCCGAGGCCGGCGATCACGCCCATACCGATCACGTTCACGGCCACCAATCCGAGGGTCACGGGGATCGTGGCGCCGAGCGTGAGGAACCAGGTGACGGCGGGGTATCCGATGCGTTGCAGGCGCACCTCGCTGTCGAGCGTGACACCGTGGGAGGTGGGGGAGAAGTCCAACGGCGACGAGGCCATGCGGTAATAGAACTGGCCGTCGTAACCGGGTCCGCTCTCGAGAGGGAGCGACGATTGCGCGCTCAGCAGGTCGCCCGCGCCGACGAAGGTGCCAATGTCGCCGTCACCGACCGACCACAGGCGCACCAGAACGAAAACCAACGCCGCCACTGCCGCGACGGCGCCCACCAGGGCGGGCGATGAGTGGGACCGGAAGTCGGTGTCGATCGTCCCACACTACGACGACGTCCCCCTGGTGGAACTGGTGGCATGAACGACCAATTCTTGGTCGTTCATGCCACCAGAAGAACCAGTGGGGGATTACTTGTTCTCTTGAGCGGTGCGGGCCTTGGCGATCCCGAGGATCATCAAGCCGTAGAGCGCCTTGGCGGTGATGTCGGCGATGGTGTAACCGGCCTGACGAACCACTTCGAGGGTCTCGGACGTCTCGTCGAACAGCGGGAAGAGGTACGCGATGGGGTACACGCACCACGTCACCAGCAGAACCACCGTGGCGTTCTTGATGGCGGCGGCGACCGGTCCGGACTCACGTCCACGGGCGGCCTTCAGCTGACCGTTCAACACCCAGAGGATGTAGACGAACGGGATCATGGCCAGCACCCACCACAGCCACTTGGTGCCTTCGTCGGTGGAGACTTCGCCGGGATAGCCGAGCGCGATCATGGCCACGGTGGCGGGGACGAGACGCAACATCAGCGACTTCCGGACGTCGTTGGCGACTCCGAGGACGATCAACAACTCGATGACGAGCAGCGGGACGGTGATGAGCCAGTCCGCGTAGCGGTAGCCCTCGTTCATCTCGCCGTTGGCGAAGCCGGTGAAGATGCGGAAGTAGTGGTAACCGGCGATGCCGACCACGACGGCCGAGACGGCCACTCCGGACTTGTAGGCCTTGGAGACGCTGCCGATCTGCGTGAGGAAGTACACGAAGGCACCCAGCATGACGGCGGTCCCGAAGGACAGCAGGTTGTAGACGAGGGTGTACGAGTCACCCGTGAGCATGACTTCTTTCATGGTTCTCCTTGGTTGGATTTAGTGCTAAACGTTTCACAAGGTAACGAAATCCGCTAACCGAAAGCAGAAATACTCTCTGAGCAGGCACGGAGCGGTTCTACGGGGCCCATTTGCTCTCAAAGTACGCCCGATCCTGCTCGACCAAGCGGCCGAAATCCGCGGGTGGATCCGAATGGATGGTGACGCTGTCGAGGTGGCGACACCGGGCCGAGGACGAGATCACCGCCCGACGGTTCATGGTTCGGGTGATCCAGCGCACGATGTCGTCGTCGCCATACCACCAGCGCAGGTTCCCGTCGAATGTCCACGATCGCACGAGGTTCCGATGCAGCATCATGGCGAAACCCGCCATGCCCCCGGTGCCGTCGTAGCGCGACCGACAGGTGTCGAAGACGTCACGGTCGGCGGGCAGGTCAACCTCGGCATTGGTCGGGCAGATCAAGCCGATGGTGGGGTCGGCATCGAGCGAGCGCGCCAGCGAGCCGAGACAGTGGGCTTCCAGTCGCACGTCGTCGTTGAGGAACATCACGTGCGTGTCGGGTACGGCCATCTCCAGCCCCCGGTTCCACATGTGCTGGATGCCGCTACCCAGGGGAACCACGATCCGGTGAACGGCCACGGGGAGCGCGGGCAGGGTGCGGTTGGCCGTGTCGCCGTCGATCACCACGCAGACACTTCGCACGGAGCCGTCGACCAGCACGTCTCCCATCACGTCCATGAGTCCGGCCACGTTCGACTTCGTGGGAATGACCACGCTCACACCGGACGACACGCGGTCACGCTAGTGCTGTGGAGGGAACTGGAGCCCGAGAGGGGAATCGAACCCCTGACCTACGCATTACGAGTGCGTTGCTCTGCCGACTGAGCTACCCGGGCGGGCGAACCCGCAGGCTACCGTCGTTCGGCCGGACCGACCATCCCGGGATGGACGGACTCAGTCGTGAATGGCGGGCAACGACAGGAACAGGTTCTGCAGCAACAACGTTTCGTTGGCGTTCAGACCCAGGGCGATGTTGGCCTCGCGGATCCGGGCCACGGCCTGGATGTAACCGTCCATCTGGTGGTGGGCGGTCCTCTCCGTGGCATCGCGCAACGCGTCGCTGTAGAGGCGGGAGATGATCCGCAGCCCCGAACGGATCTCGTCGGTCTCGGCACGTCGCAAGTCTCGTTTGTGGCGCGCGGTGATCTTCGAACGGCCCGATCCCCGCACCCCGAGAGTGCGCTCGCGCTCGTCGAGGGCCTCCAGTTCGCGATCGTGAGCGGCCTTGTACGGGGCCAGCGCATCTTGAATGGCGGCCAGGATCTCGGCCGTCAATTCCACGGCGGTGGCCCCGTTTCCGTCCACGCGGTTCGGCACCTCGGCGAACAGGCGCATACGATCGGCCAATTGCCGGTCGTCGGCCAGGATGCGAGCCCGGGCCAGATCACCGGCCACCATGCCCGCGACCGATTCGGCCACCGCGGGCATCACGCCCTCGCTCAACAACGTGTCGATCACCAACTGGTCGAGCAGGGCCGAGAAGTCCACACGCACGCAACGGGATTCGATGGTGATCAGATGGGCCGGCATTTCGTCGGCCAACAGGACGATGACGTTCTGGGCGTCGGGCTCCTCCAGCGTCTTCAACAACGACGCGGTGGCCGCCGGAGCGAGCAGGTGGAACTCGTGGACGATGGTGACGCGTCGGGGACTCTCCACCGCGGACAGGCCGGTGACCGCGATGATGTCCTCGCGCGCCTGTTCCATCGAGATGGACGCTCCCTCGCGAATCACCTCGTGCACGTCCACGTGCTCGCCGCGCATCACCAGTCGGGCCACGCGTGATTCGGCGTCCTCGTCGTGTTGCAGTTTCACCGTGGCGAAGGCCCGGGCGGCGACGTCCTTTCCGCAACCGGGCGGACCGACGAACAGGTACGCGTGGGCCGGCGACTCGGCCAATGCCCGCAGAGTGGAGACGGCGCGGTCCTGACCGGTCACCGCGTCGTAGACCGAGCGGGTCATCTCAGATCCCCAGTCGTTCGCGCACGGCGTCGCGCACGACGGTCGCGATGGCGTCGGGCGCACCGACCCCGTCGACGACGCACCAACGCGTCGGATCCTCGGTGGCCATGTGGTGGAAGCCGTCGCGCACCCGATGGAAGAAGGCGTCGTTCTCGCGCTCGAAACGGTCGAGGTCACGGTGCGCCAAACGTTCCATGGCGCGTTCGTGCGAGACGTCGAGCAACACCACCAGATCGGGCCAGCGCGAATCGAGGGCCCAGTCGTTGACGGCGCGCACGATGTGCAGGGGTAGTTGGCGCCCGTAGCCCTGATAGGCGAGCGTGCTGTACACGCTGCGATCGCTTACCACGTGCTCTCCGCGCGCCAACGCCGGAGCCAGCACTTCGGCGCGATGTTGCGCGCGATCACCGGCGATCAACAGGGCCTCGGCCACCGGGTCGAGGTGCGTGTTGGCGGTGTCGTGCAGAACGTCCCGAATGCGCGCTCCGATCTCGGTGCCACCGGTCTCGCGCGTGGAGGTGACCGCCGAACCGGCGGCCCGCAACGACTCGGCCAACGCTCGCGATTGCGTGGACTTTCCGCAGCCCTCGATGCCCTCGAATGCGATGTAGAAGGCCGAGGTCACGTCTTCTTCTTAGTCGGTGCCTTCTTGGCGGGCGAGGCTTTCTTGGGTGCCGCCTTCTTCGGTGTCGCCGACTTCTTCACGGCGGTCTTCTTCGGCGCGGCGGCCCTCTTCACCGGTGCCTTCTTGGTGGTCTTACGCCCCGTCGACTTCGCCCCGGGCACCTGACCCTTCTCGATCATCGCCTCACGACGTAGCACCAACAATTCGTAGGCGCGCTCGGCGAGCATGTCCTCCAGGCGGTCTCCCTTGCCCAGTGACGCGTTCACCTCGCCGTCGGTGATGTAGATGCCGAACTTTCCGTCCTTGGCCACCACCGGGCGACCACTGACGGGGTCGGTTCCGAATTCGCGCAACGGTCCACTGTTGGGCGAGGCGGCGCGGCCGCGACGGAACACCTTGGGCAACGCGTAGATGGCCAGCGCTTCGTCGAGGGTGATGGTGAGCAGACGCTCCTCGTTGTCGATGGTGCGGTAGTCCTTGCCCTTTTGCAGATAGGGCCCGAACTTGCCGTTCTGCGCGGTGATGGGTTCGCCGTCAGCCGGGTCGACGCCCAGCGTTCGGGGCAACGTGAGCAATTGTTCGGCGTCGTGCATAGTGATGCGGTCGAGCACCATGGTCTTGAACAAGCTCACCATCTTCGGCTTCTCCATGCCGACCGGCGGCTGGTCCATCGTGCCCCATTGCACGTACGGGCCGAAGCGTCCGTTCTTGGCGAACACCGGCAGACCGTCCAGTTCGCCGATGGGCTCGTCGCTCTTGGGCATGGCGAGCAGGCGAAGTGCCATGTCGAGGGTGAGTTCGTCGGGCGTGAGCGAGTCGGGAACCGACGCGTTGTCGTCACCGCGCTTCACGTAAGGCCCGTACTTACCGGGCTTCACCGCCACCACCTCGCCGGTCGCGGGGTCGGCGCCCAACGTGAACGAGTTGATCTCGGCGGCGTCGATGCCGGCGATGTTCATCTCGATCAGTCGCTTCAGACCAAGGTCGTCCTTGCCTCCGAAGTAGAACTCGCGGAGCCATTCGTCCTTGGCCAACAACTTCTGGGAGATCTCGTCGAGGTCCTCCTCCACGCCGGCGGTGAACTGGTAGTCGACGATGGTGCCGAAGTGACGCTCGAGCAGGTTCACCACGGCGAACGCGGTCCAGGTGGGAACGAGCGCCTGGCCCTTCTTCCACACGTATCCGCGATCCTGCACGGTCTGGATGATCGAGGCCCACGTGGACGGGCGACCGATACCCAACTCCTCGAGCTTCTTCACGATGCTGGCCTCGGTGTAGCGCGCCGGCGGTGTGGTCTCGTGGCCGTTCGGGTCGATGGAGCGCACCGGGACCAGGTCGCCCACCTTCAACACCGGCAACAGGGCCTCGGCGTCCTCGGTGTCGGTGGCGTCCTCCTCGCGGGCCTCCTCGTAGGCCTTGCGGTGGCCGGCGAAGGTGATGGTGGTTCCGCTGGCGGCGAACTCGCAGTCGTTAGCGGTCTCACCGGCGGTGGCCACCGCGGTGGCACCCAGTCGGATGGACACGGTGACGCCGGTGGCGTCCACCATCTGCGAGGCCAGGGTGCGTTGCCACACCAGGCGGTACAGCGCGAGATCGGGGCCGCTCAATTGGCTGGCCACCGACTCCGGTGAGCGCAGGGGCAAGGTGGGTCGGATGGCCTCGTGCGCCTCCTGGGCGTTCTTCACCTTGTTGGCGTAACGCCGTGCCGTGGCGGGCAGGTAGTCGGAACCGAAGTCGGACCGGATCTGGCCACGCACCGCGTCGAGGGCCTCGTCGGCCAGAGTGACCGAGTCGGTGCGCATATATGTAATGAATCCCCGCTCGTATAGACCCTGGGCGGTGCGCATCACCTGCTGGGCCGACATGCGCAGTTTGCGTCCACCCTCCTGCTGCAAGGTGCTGGTCATGAAGGGGGCCTTGGGCGACGACCGGTAGGGCTTGTCCTCCACCGAGCGCACGGTCACCGGAGCATCGGCCAGTCGCGCGACCAAACCGAGGGCCGCGGCCTCGCCCAACACCACGACGCCGTCCTTCACGCGGCCGTTGCTGTCGAAGTCCTTGCCGGTGGCCACTCGACGACCGTCGAGCTCGAGCAGAGCCGCGGTGAACGACGGTGACGTGGCCGACACCAGATCGAGTCCCCAGTAGCCGGCGGTGACGAAGGCGATGCGTTCGCGCTCGCGCTCCACGATGAGTCGAACGGTCGGACTCTGCACCCGACCCGCCGACAGCCCGCGGTTCACTTTTCTCCACAACACGGGTGACACCTCGTATCCGAACAGGCGATCGAGGATGCGACGCGTCTCGGCGGCGTCGACCAGACCGAAGTCCAGATCGCGTGGGGTGGCGAAGGCATGACTGATGGCGGCCTTGGTGATCTCGTGGAACACCACGCGATGCACGGGCACGCCGGGTTTGATGGCCGACTTCAGGTTCTCGACGAGGTGCCAGCTGATGGCCTCACCCTCGCGGTCCTCGTCGGTCGCGAGATACACGGCACTAGCCTGCTTCACCAGTTGGCGCAGTTCCTTGACCACCTTGGCGCCGCGCTCGGTGAGTTCGTACGTGGGCTTGAAGTGGTTGTCGACGTCGACGGCCAGACCCTTGGAGGGCAGGTCGGCCACGTGACCAACGGAGGCGCGGACGTCGTACTCGGAGCCGAGGAAAGACGCGATGGTCTTGGCCTTGGCGGGAGATTCGACGATGACGAGGGGCTTGGACATATATATAAAGCGTTACGAGAGACCTTGGAGGTTTGTCAAGCCGTCTGTTTATCGGCGATGTGCGAGTGCCCCTCCACGTTGATCTTGGGAAGCACCCGATCGAGCCACTTCGGGATCCACCAGTTGCGTGCCCCGAGAAGTTCCATCGTCGCAGGTACGAGCACCATTCGCACCAGAGTGGCGTCGATCAGAACCGCCACGGCGAGACCCATGCCGAAAAGTTTCACGGTGCGGTCGTCGCCGGCCACGAAACTTCCGAAAACGGCGACCATGATCAGAGCCGCCGCGGTGATCACGCGGGCGGTGGCGGCCAATCCGTCGGCCACCGCGGTGGCGTTGTCGCCCGTGCGGTCGAACTCCTCTTTCATGCGCGACAGGAGGAACACCTCGTAGTCCATCGACAGTCCGAAGACGATCGCGAACAGCATCATGGGGATGAAGGGATCGATGGGTCCGGGGGCTCCCATTCCGATGAGATCGGCACCCCAGCCCCACTGGAAGATCGCCACCACGATTCCGTAGGCGGCTCCGATCGACAGCAGGTTCATCACGACCGCTTTCAGCGGCACCAGGAGACTGCGGAACACCGCCATCAACAGCAGGAACGACAGCAACAACACGGCGCCGACGAACAGGAACACCCGTCGGCCGAAGTAGTCGCTCAGATCCACACCGATCGCGGTGAAGCCACCGACGTTCACCACGACACCGGAGTCACCGATGGCCGCCGGGAGCACGTCGTCACGAAGTCGATGCACCAGTTCGGCCGTTCCCTCGGCCTGCGGCGACTCGCGTTGCACCACCTTCCACAGCACGAGGTTCCCGGGGGCGGGCACCGCGGGCGAGACGTACACCACGTCGGGATCGGCGTCGACGGCGGCCCCGATGCCCGCGATCGTCTCATCGCTCGTTCCGGCGGGCACCTCGGCGACCAGTTGCAGCGGGCCGTTGAATCCGGGGCCGAACCCCTCGGCCAGCAAGTCGTAGGCGCGACGTGCGGTCTGCCATTCCGCGCGGTTGCCGTTGTCGCTCAGCGCCAGGCGCATACCGAACAGGGGGATGGTGAGGAAGAGCAACACGCCGAGACCCGCCAGAAACGAGGTCCAGGGTCGCTTCTGCACGAAGCGACTCCAACGGAACCAGAACTGCTCGTCACGCGGTTTCGGTGCGCGATGCTTGATGGGGGTGCGCCACGACCGCACGACGAAGCTGAGCGCCACGATGGCCACCGCCACCAACAAGCCGACGAGCAGGAGATCGATCGTGCCGAGGAAGATGACGCCGAAGAGCGACAACGTGGCGAAGGCGATCAACGACCAGAGAGCCGCGCGGGTGGTGACGTCGATGCGATGGCCGACCAACGACAGGAGTGCGGGCAACAACGTCAGAGCGGCCAGCACCATCACGCCCACCGTGGCCGAACCACCGATGGCGAGTCCGTAGATGAACTTCATGCCCATCATGTACATGCCGAGCAACGAGATCATCACGGTGATCCCGGCGAAGAGCACCGCGCGTCCGGCGGTGTCCATGGCGTCGACCGTCGCCTCCTCCGGGTCGAGGCCGGCGCGCAGACCCTCTCGGAAACGGGTGACGATGAACAGCGCGTAGTCGATGCCCACGCCCAGTCCGATCATCGCCCCGATCTGCACCACGAACTCGGGCATCTCCATCACGTGACTGAGGATCGTGATCACCGCGATTCCGGTGCCGAGTCCCACCAACGCTGTCCCGATCGGGAGGCCCATCGCCAGTACCGACCCGAAAGCCAGAACCAGGATGATGACGGCGGCCAACAGGCCGACCACTTCGCTCTCGGGGAGCTCGAACGACACGAAGGGATCGCCGCCGTACTCGATCACGACGTCCGACGGCAGGCCACCGTCGGCGACGACGGAGTCGCCGACTTCCCGGATGTGCTCGCCGATCAGCTCCAGGTCTCCTTGGGACTCACCGTTCGGCAGACCGAGCACCGCGTACGCGATCGTCCCGTTCTCGCTCACGAGGGACGGATCGTCGAACGGACTGGTGACGCGCACGCCCTCGACTCCGTTCACGACCGCGTCGAGGAAACCGTCGATGTCCTCGCGCACTTCGGGGTCGTCGAATCCACGTGGAGACTGGAACACGATCTGGGCGTCGGTGATGCTGTCGCTGTCGGGGAAGGCGGCTTGCAGCAGGTCGAGTGCGCGCAGACTCTGGGAGGCGGGGATGGAGAACCGGGTCTCGAAAGCGCCACCGCCCATGGCGCCGTTGGCGACACCGGTTCCACCGACGAGCGTGACGAGCCAGATGATGATGGTGAGCCATCGATGGCGGAAGCACCAGCGACCGATACGAGCGAGCATGATTTCCTCTGGCGCGAATGGGGGGTTACGGACGTACTGCGCCTCCGGCAGGCTACGGTCACCCGTGTGAGCGACCCCCGAACCGCGCTTGGTTGGAATGTCACATGGGACGCCGTGTGGGAGTCGGTTCGGGCCGCACGCCCGTCGGGTGACGACCGATTCGGCGATCGCGGACCGGGGCGGGTGGCGCGTCTCGATCGAGGATGGAGCACCGTGTGGTACGGCCCGCCGTCGGAGCGGTCGGTCCCGGCTCGCGCGCGCAACATCGGGGCCGAGGTGGCGGTGGGCGACTGGGTGGTGATCTCCGACGACGGGGAACGGGTGGAGACGGTTCTGCCGCGCCGGAGCGCCTTCATGCGACGCGCCAGCTTCGAGGGTCAGCGGGCCGAGGCCCACACCATCGCGGCCAACATCGACGTGGTGTTCCTGTTGCACGCCCTGGTGTCACCTCCCAACCAACGACGACTCGAGCGCGAGTTGGTGTTGGCGTTCGACAGCGGGGCACAACCCGTGTTGGTGCTCACGAAGCTCGATCTCATGGACGACGACGAGGAGACGGCCCGCCGCGTGGCCACTCTCGAGGCGGTGGCCCCCGGGGTCCCCGTTCACGTCGTCAGCGGCGTGCGGGGCGACGGACTCGATTCTTTGCGCCAATACGCGCTCGGGTACCGATCGGTGGCGTTGCTGGGCGCCAGCGGCGTGGGCAAGAGCACCATCGTCAACGCCCTGGTGGGCGGAGAGGTGCAGAGCACGGGTCTGGTGCGCGAGGGCGACCAGCGTGGTCGACACACCACGACCGCCGTTCAATTGGTGGCGCTGCCGTCGGATCCGATCGGGGCGGCGGGGTGGTTGATCGACACGCCCGGGGTACGCGCCGTCAGCCTGTGGTCGAGTGGCACCGGAATCGAGCGCGCCTTTGCCGACGTCTTCACCTTGTCGGAGTCGTGTCGTTTCCGCGACTGCAAGCACGAGGAGGAACCGGATTGTGCCGTGAGCGCGGCGGTGCGCGACGGCTCGCTCGATCCCCGACGACTCGACAGCATGAAGCGACTGGTCGCCGAGGAAGCCGCGCTCGAGGAGGAACAGAAGGCCCGACTGCGCGTCGAGGATCGACGGGGCTTCCGCAAACGCAAGCCCTGAGAAGTCAGAGCTCGCCGGCGTCGAGCCGGCGCAACACCGTCACCGCGTGCTCGCGCACCGCGTCGATGTCGCCGAGACGTTGGGCGGCACGCACCTGCTGGGCCACCCGGGGGTTGCGCACGAAACGATCCTGATGGCGCATCATGAAGTCCCAGTAGAGCGTGGTGAACGGACAGGCGTCGTCGCCGACACGTTTCGCGCGGTCGTAGCGGCAGCCCTTGCAGTAGTCGCTCATCTTGTGGACGTACGCACCGCCCGACGCGTAGGGCTTGGTGGCCATGATTCCGCCGTCGGCGTATTGGGACATACCGATCACGTTGGGGACCATCACCCATTCGGCACCGTCCACGAAGTTGGCCCACATCCAGTCGGTGAGCGATCGGGGATCGACGCCGGCGGTGAGTGAGAGGTTTCCGATCAGCATCAAGCGTTGGATGTGGTGGGCCCATCCGTGTTCGCGGACCTCGTTCATCACGGTGCTCATGCAGCGCATCGACGTGCGACCGGTGGTGAACAGCGGAGGAAGGGCCCGATCGGCGCCGAGGGCGTTCATGTCGACGTAGCCCGGCATGCCCTCCCAGTAGAGACCCCAGACGTACTCGCGCCAGCCGATCACCTGCCGCACGAATCCCTCGGCCGAGGCGATGGGCACCCGACCGGCGTCGAAGGCCGTCTGAACCGCGTCGCACACCTCCGAGGGGGTCAGGAGTCCGATGTTGAGGTAGGGCGACAGGAGCGAGTGGGCCAGGTGCCAACTGTGGGTTGTCATGGCGTCCTCGTGCGGACCGAACTGCGGGAGCAGCTCGTCGACGAAACGCCGCAGTCGACGCAACGCACCCTCTCGTGAAGTGGCCCACACCCCGGTCGGATCGTCGCCGACGCAATGGGGACGCAACTCCGCGATCACCTCGCGGTCGAGATCGTCGAGTTCGTCCTCCAGTGGGGCGGGCCAGCGACCGGCGGCGTCCTTGGGCGGCGGCTCACGGTTCTCGGCGTCGTGGTTCCAGATCCCGCTCACCGGCTGGTCGCCTTCCATGAGATACCCGAGTCGACGACGTTGCCAGCGGTAGAAGTCCTCCATCTTGAAGGTCTTGCGGGTGCGCAGCCAGTCGGTCTTCCAGGCGGAGAACTCGTCGTAGTGGCAGAGGAACTGATTGCCGCGCACCACCACGCAGTCGTTCTCGCGCAACATGCGCAACGCGTTCCAACTGGCGGGCTCCATCACCTCGACGGCCACCGGCGAGTACAGTTCGCGATGCTCTCGCAGCCCGGCGGCGAGCGAGTCGGCGCGGCGGTAGTCCACCTGCCAACCGGCCGCGGTCAGGGTGCGGGCGAATCGGCGCATGGAGCAGAGCACGAGGTGGGCCCGTTGGATGTGCCAGGTCTTGGAGGCCACCTTGGCCCGACTCTCCACCATCAGCACGCGGTGCGTCGAGGGTGAGGCGGCCGCCAGCGCGGAGAAACCCTCGTTCAGTTGGTCTCCGAGCACCCACACCGTGCGATCGAGGGAACCGGCCGGCGGGGACATGAGGTCAGTGTGGTTCGCGGATCAGGCGGATGCGATGTCGTGCACCGACGAGACGATGGAAACGGCGCCGTCGACACCGGCCCGCCGCAGTCGGTCGATGATGGCCGGATTGGTGCACACCACGGCCAAGGGATCGTGGGTCTCGCGTCGTCGGGCCGCCACTCCCAACAAGATGCCCACCGCGGCATCGTCGAGAACGGTGATGCCGTCGAGGTCGAGCACGGCCGAGATCGACGGTCGGAGGTGTCGTACGAGCGCGTCGGAGAAACGGGGGAGAGACGACAGGTCGAGAGCGCCGTCGAAAGCCAGCACCGTGTGGCCTCCGATCTCCTGCGTGCTCACCCGCAAACTCACGGGGTCAACCTAGCGGTGGCTCGCGCAGCATGGTGAGTTGCGAACCGACGGTGACGTCGGGGAAGAAGCGACCCACCAGAGGCACGTCGGTGGTCACCGTGTGACGCACCCGCACCGTCACGAAACGTCCGTCGTCCTCCACCGTGGTCGATGCTCGAGCGCCGAGAAGATCGGTCACCACCTCGCTCGCCGTGGCCGTCGGGGAGATCGCGACACTGGCCGAGCGCGCGGCGCTCCAGGTGACACTCTCCACCCGGGCTCGTTCGGTGAGGACGACGGCCACCTGCACCAATGCCAGCACCGACACCACGATCAGGGGTAGCGAGAGCACGAACTCGACGGCGGCCTGTCCACCATCGCGACGTTCGCGATCAGGGCAACTTCGAGGTGATGCCATCGATGACGCCGTCGAACAGGGCACCGATCTTGCCGGCCCCACCGCCACCGGTGGCCCAGGCGATGACCAACAAGGCGATCAACCCGGCGGCCAGCATGACGAGGGCGTACTCCGAGGTGGCCTGACCCGAATCGCGTTCGGGTAGCGAGGGCTCGGGTTCGATGTCGTGCGTGGTCATTGGTCGTCCTTTCCGAAAGGCCCCCTCACAGTGAGGGGACGTCGATGTTCGACAGGGTGGCGGCGATCACCGGCACGATGACCAGCACCACGAACGAAGGGAGTGTGCAGACCACCAGCGGAACGGCGAGGCGCACCGGAAGTTCGCGGGCCGCAGTTTCGGCCGACCGTCGTCGTTGATCTCGCGCGGCGATCGATAGTTGGAATGCGATGTGGTCGATGGGGATGCCGAGGCGATCACCGTCGACGAGGATCTCGGTGAGGGGGCGGGCGACCGGCCCCAGTTGGCGCACGACGGCCTCCAACGCGACGCCCAGTCGCTCGCCGCGACCCACGGACTCCGTCACCGCCACGAAGGCCGATCTCACCGAGGTGGGAGCGTGTCGGGCCAGCAGTTCGATGGCCTGGGCGGGTGTGTGTCCGGCGCGCAACGCCGCCAGCAGTAGATCGATGGCGTCGGGCAGGTCGTCGACCACGGCGCGGGCGTGACGCGCGCGAAGGGCCCGACGTCGTCGGGCGACGATGACGATCGTCGCGACGATCGTGACGAACGTCAGCACGGTCGTTCGAGCAGCGTTCGAGTCCACCGTCGTCCGGCGGCATTGAGGCCCACACCGATCACGAGACAGGTCCATCCGAACGTCGTGGTGAGCAGGGTGTGGCGAACGTCGTCGTGCTCGAGTGTCAGGTATCCACCGCAGACGACGGGCAGCCACGTGATGAGACGAGTGGAAGCCAGAGCGGTGCTGGCTTGAGTTCGACGCTCGGCACGATCCCGGGCCCGGTCGTCGAGGGTGGCCACGAGGGAGTCGATGGTGGCGGCCACGTCGCCCCCGGTGGAGGCGGCGATCGACAGCACGCGGAGCGTCGTCACCACGTCGCGATCGGATTCGTCGTGGTCGACCCGGTCGCACGCTTCAGCCATCGGGGTTCCGTTGAGCATCGCGCGCGCGATGTCGCGCGTGAGGTCGGTGGGGTGACGTGCGGTACTGGCCAGCAGTGACGACGAGAGTGACTGTGAGGATCGCAACGATCGTGCGACGTGGGCCAGAGCCTCGCGGAGGTCGCCGTTGCCGACCCTTTCCAGCGGATGGCGCCGGCGCCGACGACGGGGATCAAACCGCCGCACGATGGACCGTCTCCACCCGACGTCGGTCGGTGTGTCGAACGTGGACGACGTGGTCGATGAGACGTCGACCGTCGCTCGTCTTGACGAGATGGACGACGGTCCCGATGGCCGACGAGACCGCGCGTCGGATGTCGTCGGCCCGCCACGACGGAGCCGCTTGCGAGACGAGCAGGTCCAGACGCTCGAGACCGTCGAGGGCCGAGTTGGCGTGGACGGTCGACATCGAACCGATGTGACCGGTGTTCATCGACTGCACCAGGGTGAGGGCTTCGGGGCCGCGAACCTCTCCCACCACGATGCGATCGGGGCGGAGTCTCAACGCGGCCCGCAACAGATCGTCGAGGCCCACCGCGCCGCGTCCCTCGGCGCTGGGAGGACGGGCCTCCAGTCGCACGGAGTTGGGCAGGCGTATCGGAAGTTCGTGCGTGTCCTCGATGACGACCACTCGCTCGTCGCCGGCCGTTTCGTGCAGCACGCTGGCGATCAGGGAGGTCTTCCCGGAACCGGTGGCTCCGGTGACGAGCAGGTTGCCCCGCGGTCGACGGACCGTGTCGAGCACCAGCGCCGAGTCCGAGAACGAAGCCAGCGGGTGGGTGTGGTCGCGGAAGAGTCGGAACGCGACGCAGGTTCCGTTGACCGCGACCGGGGGGATGACCGCGCACACGCGGGTGCCGTCGGCGAGACGAGCGTCGACGATCGGTGACAGGCGGTCGAGTCGCCGTCCGAGCGGTGAGAGCATTCGCTCGACGTGCGATTCGAGGACGCCGACCGCCAGATCGGGACCGCGATGCAGACCCCCGGCTCGTTCGTACCAGACCTCCACACCGTCGTTGACGAGGATGTCGGTGATCGTCGGATCGTCGGTCAGGTGGCGGAGGGCCTCGGGCAGCACGCTCACGACGGAGCGCGGCTTTCGTCGGACAGCAGCTCGACCAACGGCGCCGCGAGCGACTCGGGCAGTCGGCCGTGGAGGATTCCGGCGTCCACGCGTCGTGAGATGGTCGAATGTGATCGCACGATGGCGGCCACGGGAAGCCCGAGCACCGACTCGACGTCACGCGGCCGCAACGCGCGGTGTTCCTCGTCGACCACCACCACCGAGTCGGCGAGATGTCCCATGGTGACCGCGCGTCGCAAGGTGAGATAGCACGGCCGCACCACCAACAGCACCCGGTCGGCGACGTCGACCAGAGAACCGGGTGCCGGGGCCGTGCCCAGATCGACGACCACGTTGGAGTCGGCTCCTGATCGTTCGACGAGCCGTCGCGCGAGCTCCGACCACGTGGGCGAGTCGGGATGGGGGAGTGCGCCGTCACCGGTGGGAACGATCCGCAGCCGTTCGTCCACCTCGAGGGCGGTCGTCTCGAAGGCGTCGGTGTGCGGTGACTGCAGCCAGGTGGTGAGACCGGCCACCGGCGTGACGCAACCGAAGATCGCGGGTTGGTCGCCGGCCAGATCGATCAGGAGTGTCGGCGTGGTGCGCGACGAGACGGAGGCGAGAGAGGCGGCCACGACCGACGTGCCCGCACCACCTTTGACCGAGCGACAGATGATGAGCA